>OLNI01000042.1_pt1 | contig 121992 bp, 121 predicted proteins | sample 1672921 | NCBI WGS metagenome assembly OLNI01 (sample SAMEA3136737, study PRJEB25190) | human gut metagenome | biome: human gut; feature: human-associated habitat; material: faeces | place: Austria | collected 2013 | reverse complement strand
ATCTGAAGCCGCAAGAAAACGTAAATATAATTAATTGTGCGCAAAAATCCCTGGCTGTATAGTCAGGGATTTTTAAAAACTCTAATTGTTACTTTATTAACAACATTACAGAAAAAGTGAAGTGAAGCTATGAACCTGATTATCATGCCCCTGAAAAAAATGGCAAAGCTTTTATTTAACAGGATTTTTTATGTGGCGGTAGCCCTGCTTCTTCAGCTTGTATGGGTGTTTCTTTTTGTGTGGGAACTGGCAGGTTATTCTCAGTATATTTCCCTTGCCATTACAGTACTTAGTATTGTGATGGTGCTGTGGATCCTGAATAAAAGAATCAATCCTTCTTATAAGCTGGGCTGGACAATGCTGATCATGGCGTTTCCTGTTTTCGGACTGCTTTTATACCTGCTGTTCGGACATTCCAGGATCGCGGAGGAAATGCAGAAACGTTATACCCGGGTCCAGGAGGACAGTATTCCTTATCTTCAGTCAGATCCCCGGGTCTGCAGGAAAATACAGGAGGAGGATCCGTCTGCGGCAGTCCAGTCGGAATATATCTGCCGTCATTCCGTGTATCCTGTGTATGAACATACAAAGGCGGAATATTTTCAGGTAGGCGATGACATGTTTCCTGTGCTGGTGAAAGAACTGGAACAGGCAGAGCATTATATTTATATTGAATATTTTATTATTAATGACGGCGTTATGTGGAGGACGATTCTGGATATTCTGGAACAGAAAGCCGCTCAGGGAGTGGATGTACGCCTGATCTATGACGGATTTGGCTGTCTTACTACGCTGCCCTACAAATACGATAAATTCCTGCGGGAAAAAGGAATCCAGTGCAAAGTATTTAACCCTTTCCGCCCGGTGTTAAATATTATCCAGAATAACAGAGATCACAGAAAGATCTGTGTCATTGACGGAAAGACAGGCTTTACAGGAGGAATCAATCTGGCAGATGAATATATTAACCAGAAGGAACGCTTCGGCCACTGGAAGGATACGGCGGTAATGCTGAAAGGCGATGCCGTGTGGAGTATGACCATGATGTTTCTTCATATGTGGAATGTGGTAAACGGCATTCAGACACCTATTGATTACGCTGCCCATTCACCCCACGCCTATCATCCGGAAGAGTTTGAGGGAAGCGGATTTGTACAGCCCTTTACAGATACTCCTCTTGACGGGGAGACACTGGGAGAAAATGTTTATCTGAATATTATCAACCGGGCAAAGCGTTATGTGTATATCTGTACGCCTTATCTGATCATTGACAATGAAATGATGACAGCTCTCTGCCTTGCTGCAAAAAGCGGAGTAGATGTGCGGATCATGACTCCGGGAGTGCCGGATAAAAAAATGGTATTCCTTCTTACCCAGTCTTATTATGCGCAGCTGATAGAAGCCGGTGTAAAAATTTATGAATACCAGCCCGGATTCCTTCATGCCAAGTCTTTTGTCTGTGATGATGAAATTGCTGTGGTGGGAACCATTAATCTGGATTACCGAAGTCTTTATCTGCATTTTGAAGATGGCGTATGGATCTACAAAAACGACGTGATCCGGGATATTCTTGAGGATTTTCTGGAAACCATGCATTACTGTGATCCTATCAGTCTTGAATTCTGCAAAAACAGAAATATATTTGTGCGGGGATTTCAGAGTATTCTCCGTGTATTCGCGCCTCTTCTGTGATTTTTGAAGAAGCAGTCATATTTTCGGGTTTCTCCTTTTAGAATAGAATAAAACACCCAAACGGGAGGTTTTCTATGACTAAAAAACGGAGGAACCTTTTTTGTGCCCGGATACTTTGCGCAAGTATCCTTTTTTCGTTGGCAGCGCCGGTATCTGCGGAAGAAACTGCCTCTGCAGTTTCTGTGGAGGCTCCGGAATATGTGCTGATGGAGCCGGAAACAGGGACGGTGATCCTGGAAAAAGACAAAGATGTTCCAAGAAGTCCCGCCAGTGTTACAAAGGTTATGACTCTTCTTCTTATTTTTGAAGAAATAGAAAAAGGAAATCTGAAACTGGATGACACGGTTATAACAAGCGCTCATGCCAAATCTATGGGAGGCTCCCAGGTTTTTCTGGAGGAAGGAGAAACCCAGACGGTGGAGACCATGATCAAATGTATTGTGATCGCTTCCGGAAATGATGCCAGCGTGGCTATGGCAGAACATATTGCAGGCAGCGAACCGGAGTTTGTAAATGCAATGAATAAAAAGGCGCAGGCTCTGGGCATGAAAAACACGCATTTTGTGGACTGCTGCGGGCTGACAGATTCTGACGATCATTATACCACTGCCTACGACATTGCGCTGATGAGCAGAGAACTGATCCGTAAGTATCCGGAAATCCTGAACTATTCTTCCGTGTGGATGGATACGATCACACACAATACAAGGCAGGGTTCCAAGGAGTTCGGGCTGTCTAATACCAACAGGCTGATCCGTACATATGAAGGCTGTGTGGGACTGAAAACAGGCAGCACAAGCAAAGCAAAATTCTGTGTTTCTGCTGTGGCAAAAAGAAAAGGGATCACTCTGATCGCTGTAGTTATGGCTGCTCCGGATTCCAGGACAAGAGTGAAGGATGCCTCAATGCTTTTTGATTACGGATTTGCAAAATGCAGTCTTTATACAGACGAAAATCCGGGGAAGCTTCCAGATCTGAAAGTGATAAAAGGCATAAAAGAAAAAACAACTCTGACTTTTGGAAAAACCTTCCGCTGTCTGAGTACAGACGGAACAACTTTTGATAAAATAAAAAAGAAGCTGATTCTTCCAAATGAAGTAAAGGCGCCTGTAAAAAAGGGACAAAAAGCAGGAGAGCTTGTCTATTATCAGGAGAACAGAGAGCTTGGAAGGATTCCTGTGATCTATGCAGAAAACGTGAAAAAGGCCGGATATCTGGACCGGCTGAAACAGACGGCGGAGGAATTCTGCCTGTGAAAAGATACCGGATATCATACTGTGGCTGAAGGTTACTGTTCACAGGTACTATTCCGCCAGGTGTTTTGGAATGCATTTTGGCCAGGTTACTGCAAACGGAGTGAGCATTGGGATGTTTGCCTGAAAGAACTTTCCGGCATCTGACAATTCTTTTGACAAGAAGGATGGCTGGGGGGTATAATAAATTCCAAATAGGTTACAGACTGAACAGAAATATGAGAGGAATAAAGATAAAATGAAAGAGATCAGGACTGAGGAAGCAGTAGGGCATGTGCTTTGCCATGATATTACCCAGATTATCAAAGACGAAAAAAAAGGCGTGCTATTTAAAAAGGGCCATGTAGTAAAAGAAGAGGATATACCGGCGCTTCTGTCAGTGGGAAAAGAGCATCTTTTTGTATGGGAAAAACAGGAGGGAATCCTTCACGAAAACGAAGGGGCGGAGATTCTGTATGAAATCTGCGCCGGCAGACATATGCACGGAACAGAGGTAAAAGAAGGCAAAATAGAAGTGATCGCTGACTGCGACGGTCTTCTGAAGATCAACAGAGCTGCTCTTCTTGGCGTAAACAGTCTCGGAGAGATGATGATCGCTTCCAGACACGGGGATTTTCCGGTAAAAAAGGGAGATAAAATCGCAGGAACAAGAATTATTCCTCTTGTGATCGAAAAGGAAAAAATGGACAGAGCCCGGGAGACTGCAGGCCGCGAACCGATTTTTAATATCCTGCCTTTCCGGGAAAAAAAGGTGGGGATCGTAACGACAGGAAGTGAAGTGAAAAAGGGACTGATCCAGGATACCTTTACTCCTGTTCTGAGAGAAAAGCTTGCAGAATATTCCTGCCAGGTTATGGGGCAGACAACGCCGGGAGATGAAAAGGATCAGATTACAGGGGATATCCTGAAGTTTATTGAAAATGGAGCGGATATGGTGATCTGCAGCGGCGGAATGAGCGTGGATCCGGATGACAGAACTCCGGGAGCCATCCGCGCTACCGGTGCGGAGGTCGTAACCTATGGAGCTCCGGTTCTTCCGGGAGCCATGCTTCTTCTTGCCTATTACAGAAAAGGGGAAAAAACCATCCCGATCCTGGGTCTTCCGGGCTGCGTGATGTATGCAAAAAGAACTGTGTTCGATCTGGTTCTGCCGAGAATCGTGGCAGACGATTCTGTCCGCAGGGAAGAAATTGCAGCCTATGGGGAGGGCGGACTTTGCCTGAACTGCAGAGTATGTACTTTCCCTAACTGTGGATTCGGAAAATAAAAGCAGTCAGAGGAGCAGAATGAAAACATTCATAACAAAAACCTATCAGATAAAAACAGAAAAGCTGAAAGGCGGTCATCCGGTACGTTTTGCTGTCCTGGCAGATCTTCACGGGCTTGTATTTGGAAATGAGAATCAGGATCTGTTTCATGCAATTGAAAAAAGCGGAGCCGATGCAGCGCTTGTTGTGGGAGACATGGTTGTGAGAGCGGATGTGTCTACGGTTTCGGCAGTTACCGGATTTTTGTGCAGACTGGCAAACAGAATCCCTGTTTTTTATGCTCTTGGAAACCATGAGTATGAAATGCTGCTGAACCCGGATACGTCCGCAGAATATCTTACTTATGAGCATGTGCTTACCAATGCCGGCGTGTGCTTTCTTCATAATGAGCATGTGTGCATGAATATCAGAGGAACAGAGTTTACCTTTTACGGACTGGAGCTTCCGGAAGAATATTATCGGAAGCCTTTTTCTCCATATCCTGACAGACAGGATATGAGAGAATTGGTTGGAAAACCTTCAGGAGACGGGATTTCTGTGCTTCTTGCCCATAATCCGAAATATGGAGACGTATATTTTGAGTGGGGAGCAGACTTTATTTTTTCCGGGCATTATCACGGGGGAATCTTGAGATTTAATGAACATCACGGACTTACCTGTCCCCAGTATCTTTTGTTTCCTCTATATTGCTGCGGGGATTTTCACAGACAGGAGCAGCATATGATCGTCAGCGCCGGTCTGGGAGAGCATACCATTCCTGTGCGTATTCATAATCCCAGAGAACTGATCCTTGCAGAGCTTGTTCCGGACGAAGGCGGGCCAGGCGGAAATACTGCGCAGAAAACAGGAGGGGACAGCTGAAATGGCCATACCCATAAAGATAAATGTATTTGAAGGACCGCTGGATCTTCTTCTTCATCTGATCGAAAAGAATAAAATTGATATTTATGATATTCCTATTGTGGAGATCACGGATCAGTACATGGAGTACATTCATGGAATGGAAACAGAGGATCTGGGCACTATGAGCGAATTCCTTGTAATGGCAGCTACGCTTCTGGATATCAAGTGTAAAATGCTGCTGCCCCGTCAGGTCAATGAAGAAGGGGAAGAGGAGGATCCCAGAGAGGAGCTTGTTCAGAAGCTTCTGGAATACAAGATGTACAAATATATGTCCTATGAACTGAAGGACAAAATGGATGGAGCGGCAGGCGTGTTTTTTAAAAAGCCCACCATACCGGATGAAGTGATGAAATACAGAGAACCGGTGGATCCTCAGGCGCTTCTGGCATCTCTGACGCTGGAAAAGCTGAATCAGATCTACAAATCCATTCTGAAAAAACAGGAATCGAAAATCGATCCCATCCGAAGTAAATTCGGTACCATTGAAAAAGAAGAGGTCAGCCTTTCTGATAAAATGCTGGAAATGAAAGCATATGCGGCAGAAAACAGACGTTTCAGCTTTCGGGGGCTTCTGCAAGGCCAGACCTCCAAAATCCAGGTGATCGTTACATTTCTGTCTATCCTGGAATTGATGAAAATGGGATACGTTCATGTAAAACAGGAAGAGCTGTTTGACGACATCCAGGTGGAGGTAAAAGAGGATCCTGATACCTGGAAGAACCTGACAGAATTTGCGGACGAATAGGGGAATAAGGAGAAATATGGAAATAAAAAGAACAGAGGCAGCCATTGAGGCCATCCTTTTTGCCATGGGGGAATCTGTGGAGCTTTCCCGGATTGCCGCTGCGGTAGGGCAGGACAAGGATACTACCCGCAGGCTGCTGCATCACATGATGGACCGGTATCAGGAGGAGGACAGGGGGATCCAGATCATAGAGCTGGAACAGTCCTATCAGATGTGCACGAAAAAAGAGTATTATGAGAACCTGATCCAGATCGCCCTGCATCCCCAAAAGCCGGTTCTTACGGATGTTATGCTGGAAACACTTTCGATCATTGCCTATAAACAGCCTGTGACAAAGGCGGAAATAGAAAAGATCCGCGGAGTGAAATGCGATCATGCCATTAATAAGCTGATGGAATATGAGCTTGTCAGAGAGCTTGGAAGGCTGGACGCGCCGGGACGTCCGATTCTTCTTGGTACAACAGAAGAATTTCTGCGTTCTTTCGGGGTGCAGGCTCTTGATGAGCTTCCGGTTATGGATCCGGTACAGCTGGAAGATTTCAAGGCGGAAGCAGAAGAGGAAATCCAGTTAAAGCTGGACGTATAAGGAGGAAGGATGAAATGCCAACCACATACACACACGATTTATTTGGAAAAAAGGTTTACAGACAGCTTCCGGAGGAAATTCGAAAAGTGATACGGGAAAACGGAAATCTTTTTCGGATCGGCCTTCATGGACCGGATATTCTGTTTTATGACCTGTTCAATCAAAAGGTCTGCGGTCTGGGAACGGAAATGCACAAGATACCTGCAGCTTCGTTTTTTTTAAGAGGGATGAGCATTGTAAGAAGAACAGGAGACGAGAGGCTTCTGGCTTATCTTCTGGGATTTGCCTGTCACTATCTTCTGGACAGCTCCTGTCATCCTTTTGTGGATGAAACGGCTGAAAAGAAGATTCTTTCTCACACGCTTCTGGAAAAAGAATTTGACAGAACACTGATGGTGGAAACGAACAGGAATCCTCATCATTATTATCCGTCAGACTGTATTGTGCCCAGGATGGATTATGCAAAAGTTATACACTGCATGTTTCCTGAGATTACAGCAAAGAATATTTTCCTTTCTCTGAAGATGATGAAATTTCTTACCAATGCAATGGTTTACAATAATTCCGGAAAACGAAGGCTTTTGGCGGCCATTGTCACAAGGATCGCAGGACGGAAGCGGTCTGCGGCTGTCCTTGAATATTTTATGGAAAAGGATCCGGTTCCGGGGTCAGAAGCTCCTGTAAAGGAGCTGCATCAGTATTTTGATCAGGCGGTACGGGAAGCGCCTGCGTACATTGAGGAACTGTTCCGTTTATCCAGAGAGAAGAGAATGCTTTCAGAGAGATGGAACCGCACCTACAACGGATAGATGCAGGGAAAACACAGCCTGCTGGATAAACAGGGAGCTGAGACAGAGGAAAAGCAGAATAAAGCGGACATGTATGCATAAACTTATCCTATAAGCATAAAAAGGCGGGGATGAATATGAGACATGCTGCATTACTTCTGCTGACATCTGTCTTTCTTTTTGGGGAGTTTGCTTTTGGTTCTCAGGCTGTTGCGGCTGAGACAGTCTGTGAAAATACAGAAAAGGAAGCGGCAGATTCTCCGGGCAGCCTTTACGCTCTTTCAGCTGTTCTGATGGATGGAGAGTCCGGGCGTATTCTTTATGAAAAAGACGGGGAAACACCCAGGCCCAATGCCAGTACCACAAAAGTAATGACCTGTATTCTGGCTCTGGAAAACGGGGCAGGCGACGATTACGTTATGGTGTCAGATAAGGCGGCGGCGCAGCCGGATGTACAGCTTGGCATGAGGGAGGGAGAGCAGTATTATCTGGAAGACCTTCTGTATTCTCTTATGCTGATGAGCCACAACGATACAGCGGTAGCCATAGCGGAACATATCGGGGGAAGCACGGAAGGCTTTGCCGGGATGATGAATGAAAAAGCAAAAGAGATCGGATGTACGGATACGTATTTTATTACGCCCAACGGTCTGGATGCAGAAGATGAAAAGGGAGTGCATCATACAACTGCCAGAGATCTGGCTTTGATTATGCGCTATGCCATCAGAAGCGAAACCTTTTTAAAGATCACCCAGACCCGGGAATATTCGTTTACAGATCTCGATGAAAAAAGAGAATTTTCTGTTCACAATACAAACGCTCTGCTTACTATGACTGACGGGGTTCTTTCCGGAAAAACAGGATTTACAGGGGACGCGGGATATTGTTATGTGTGCGCCTGCGAAAAAGATGAAAAGACTTTTGTGGTGTCCCTTCTGGGATGTGGCTGGCCAAACAACAAAGGATATAAGTGGAAGGATTCTTTGAAGCTTCTGGATTACGGGGAAGATAATTTTGATTATGAGAAGTTCTGGAAAGAACTGAAGTTTCCGGAAGTACCGGTGAAAGACGGAGTGGAAAAAAACATTACCTTTGGGGACACGGCTGTTGTAAGCGGGATTCCGTCTGTTTCCGAAAAAGAAAAGAATAAAAAAATACTTATGAAAAAAGGTGAAAAGATCAGCTGCCGCCTGGAGATGCCGGAAAAGCTTCAGGCGCCGGTAAAAAAAGGAAACAGGATCGGAACTCTTATTTACAGCCTGGGAGAAGAGGAACTGGCTTCTTATCCGGTGCTGGCTGACCGGAATGTGGAAAAGGTTTCTTATGGCTGGTGTGTGGACCAGGTGTTTCATGATTTTTTTCACTGAATATCAGTTATAGGAATATCCGGAATTTTGCTGAAGGGGAAATTCCCGGCTTTGGTGCACCATGTACCACAGGCCGGGAGTTTTTTTGAGAGAAGAGGTTAAAATTTTAACAAAAACGTATTACCCTATTGAAAAATTTAGAAAAAAAGGTTACAATTATAATCGGCTGAAATTTTGGTTATACTTAAAATTCTTATAAAATGGAGGGCAAACGAGAATGAGTAACGCAACACCAAGTTTAGCAGGCACAAGAATCACTTCTTTGCTTGACGCGAACAGTTTTGTTGAAATCGGAAAAAGTGTTACAGCAAGATCCACTGATTTTAACATGACTGAAACAAAAGCACCTTCAGACGGTGTGATCACCGGATCTGGTGTGATCGACGGAAATCTTGTCTATGTTTACAGCCAGGACGCTTCTGTTCTGAACGGAACCGTTGGAGAAATGCATGCAAAGAAAATTTCCGCACTGTATGACCTTGCAATGAAAACAGGCGCACCGGTAATCGGTCTTGTTGACTGTGCAGGTCTGAGACTCCAGGAGGCTACAGACGCTCTGGAAGCTTTTGGTTCCATTTACCTGAAGCAGACACTGGCATCCGGAATGATCCCGCAGATCACAGCGATTTTCGGCACCTGCGGAGGCGGTATGGCCGTTGTTCCGGCACTGACGGATTTTACTTTTATGGAAGCAAAAAAAGGTAAAATGTTTGTAAATACTCCAAATGCGCTGGAAGGCAATCATGTGGACAAATGTGATACAGCATCTGCTGATTTCCAGAGCCAGGAGACAGGTCTTATTGACGGTACAGGAACAGAGGAAGAGATCCTTGGTCAGATCCGTCAGCTTGTAAGCCTGCTTCCTTCCAACTTTGAGGACAATGATTCTTTTGTAGAATGTGCAGATGATCTGAACCGTACCTGTGATGATCTGGCTGCATGTGCAGGAGATACTTCCCTTGCACTTTCCAGAATCGCAGATGAGGGACTTTTCTTTGAAACAAAGAAAAATTACGGAAAAGATGTTGTTACAGGCTTCCTTCGTCTGAACGGAGCAACTGTAGGTGCTGTGGCAAACAGAACAGAGATCTACAACGAAGAAGGCGAAAAAACAGAAGAATTTGACGGCACCATCTCTGCAAGAGGCGCAAGAAAGGCAGCAGCCTTTGTAAAATTCTGCGACGCTTTTGATATCCCGGTTCTGACACTTACCAATGTGACCGGATTTAAGGCAACTCTCTGCAACGAAAAAATGATGGCAGCATCCATCGGTGAGATGGTTCGTGCTTTTGCAGATGCAACTGTACCGAAGGTAAACGTAGTGATCGGCAAAGCTTACGGAACCGCATATGTTGCCATGAACAGCAAATCTGTAGGCGCGGATCTTGTGTATGCATGGGACAGCGCAGAAATCGGTATGATGGACGCTTCTCTGGCAGCTAAGATCATGTATCCGGGCGCAGATGCTGCCTCTCTTAATGAAAAGGCAGCAGAGTACAGAAACCTTCAGTCAGGTGTGGAATCTGCAGCGGCAAGAGGCTATGTAGATACTGTGATCGCTCCGGCTGATACCAGAAAATATGTGATCGGAGCTTTTGAAATGCTGTTCACAAAAAGAGAAGACCGTCCGGCTAAAAAGCACAGCGCAGTCTAAGTGAGGTGAGCATATGAATCAGATGTTAAAAAAAGCATCCTCTGTCTGCGCAGCAGCAGTGTGCGCCGCATCACTTATGTTTTCCGGCGCTTCCGTTGTAATGGCTGGCAGTGAGATCGACGAGGAAATCATGACTCAGATCACCATGACTGCAGAGGGACTGACTCAGACGATCATTCCGCTCAGTGATGAAGAAATTGAGGCATATCTGGAATCCGGTGACGAATTTACCGAGGGAGCCATGACCGCATGGGATGACGCCAGGGATGAAGTAGGTGAACTGAAAGAGGCCGGAAAGGCCGAGGTGGAGTTTTCCAATCATCAGTATACTGCCACAGTTCCGGTGGATTTTGAAAAGCTGGATGCAAAATTTGTATATGTATTTGAGGACGTGGAAGGTGTGCTGACACCTGTTTCTGCTTCTGTAGACGTTCAGTACCCGTTATCCACAACCATGAAAAATGCCGGATTGAATACAGTTATGGGACTTGGAATCGTATTTGTGATCCTGGTTCTTCTGATCTTTATTATTTCTCTTTTCAAATTTATTCCGGGTTCACCGGCAGCTGCAAAAAAAGAGAAAAAAGAAGAAGCTCCGGTACCGGCACCTGCCGCTGTTCCGGTTCAGGAAACAGTGCAGGCAGCTGATGATACAGAACTGATCGCAGTTATCGCAGCAGCGATCGCGGCCGCAGAGGGAACCACAACAGACGGATTTGTCGTGCGTTCTATCCGCAAAATCAACCGCCCAAGAAGATAATTGACAATTAGGAGGATTATAAAATGAAAAGTTATACAATTACTGTAAACGGAACTGCATATGAAGTAACTGTAGAGGAAACTGGAAGTGCTGCTGCACCGGCTCCGGCAGCAAGAGCAGCAGCTCCTGCTGCACCTAAGGCTGCACCGGCACCCGCTCCGAAAGCAGCAGCTCCTGCAGCTGGTGCAGGCGCTGTAAAAGTGACAGCATCTGTACCGGGAAAAGTTCTTAAGATCGTTGCATCTGCTGGACAGGCAGTAAAAGCAGGCGACAGCATCGTGATCCTGGAGTCCATGAAAATGGAAATTCCTGTAGTTGCACCTCAGGACGGTACAGTTGCAAGCATTGATACAACAGAAGGTGCTTCCGTAGAGAACGGAGATACCCTGGCTACTATGAACTAAGACGGGAGGTATTCAGATGTCTTATGTAACAGAAACCCTGTCTAACCTGATTCATCAGACAGCCTTCTTTAATCTTACCTGGGGCAACTATCTGATGATCGCGGTGGCATGCGTATTCTTATTCCTTGCTATCAAGAAGGGATTTGAACCGCTTCTTCTTGTTCCTATCGCTTTTGGTATGCTTCTGGTAAATATTTATCCGGATATTATGGCTCGTCCGGAGGATATGTCAAACGGAGTAGGCGGACTTCTTCACTATTTCTACCTGCTTGATGAATGGAGTATTCTTCCGTCCCTGATCTTCATGGGCGTAGGAGCCATGACAGACTTCGGTCCGCTGATCGCAAACCCGAAGAGCTTCCTTCTCGGCGCTGCGGCTCAGCTTGGTATTTATGTTGCATACTTCCTTGCGATCTTCATGGGATTCAATGGAAAGGCAGCAGCAGCAATCTCCATTATCGGCGGTGCTGACGGCCCGACTTCTATCTTCCTTGCAGGAAAGCTTGGACAGACTGCCCTGATGGGACCGATTGCGGTGGCGGCATATTCCTATATGTCTCTTGTTCCCATCATTCAGCCTCCGATCATGAAGCTCTGTACAACAGAGAAAGAGCGTAAGATCAAAATGGACCAGCTTCGTCCGGTCAGCAAGCTGGAGAAAATCCTCTTCCCGATCGTGATCACTATCGTAGTATGCCTGATCCTTCCTACAACAGCTCCGCTGGTAGGTATGCTGATGCTTGGTAACCTGTTCCGTGAGTCCGGCGTTGTAAAACAGCTGACAGAGACAGCTTCCAATGCGCTGATGTACATCGTAGTTATTCTTCTGGGTACTTCCGTAGGTGCTTCCACAAGCGCTGAGGCATTCCTGAACCTGGATACTCTGAAGATCGTAGCTCTTGGTCTTGTTGCCTTTGCTTTCGGTACCTTTGGCGGTGTTATGCTTGGAAAACTGATGTGCAAGCTTTCCGGCGGAAAGATCAATCCTCTGATCGGCTCCGCAGGTGTATCCGCAGTTCCGATGGCGGCCCGTGTATCTCAGAAGGTTGGCGCTGAGGCAGATCCTACCAACTTCCTTCTGATGCATGCTATGGGACCAAACGTTGCCGGTGTTATCGGTACAGCCGTGGCAGCCGGAACCTTTATGGCTATTTTCGGTGTCTGATCTGTTGTGACAGACAGATGCCTGTAATCGTCAGATATATTGAATTTCCTTGTGAAAACTGATTAAAGGAGAATAAATAATGGCAGAATTAGAAAAAAAACCTGTTAAAATCGTGGAAACTGTTCTGCGTGATGCGCATCAGTCTCTGATCGCAACAAGACTCAGCACAGAGCAGATGCTTCCTATCGTTGATAAAATGGACAAAGTAGGCTACCATGCAGTAGAGTGCTGGGGCGGCGCTACTTTTGATGCTTCTCTTCGTTTCCTGAAGGAAGATCCATGGGAAAGACTTCGTAAATTCCGTGACGGCTTCAAAAACACAAAGCTTCAGATGCTGTTCCGCGGACAGAATATCCTCGGATACCGTCCTTATGCAGATGATGTGGTAGAGTATTTTGTACAGAAATCTGCAGCAAACGGAATTGATATCATCCGTATTTTTGACTGCCTCAACGACATGCGTAACCTGAAAACCGCAGTTAAGGCTGCAAACAAAGAAAAAGCTCATGCTCAGGTTGCTCTTTCCTATACTCTTGGCGATGCTTATACTCTGGAATACTGGACAAACATTGCAAAAGAGATCGAGGAAATGGGCGCAGATTCTATCTGTATCAAGGATATGGCAGGACTTCTTCTTCCGTATCAGGCTACAGAGCTTGTAGGCGCTCTGAAAGACGCAGTTAAGATTCCGATCGACCTGCATACACACTATACCTCCGGTGTTGCTTCCATGACCTATATGAAGGCAGTAGAGGCCGGCGTAGATATCATTGATACTGCAATCTCTCCGTTTGCTCTGGGTACTTCTCAGCCGGCAACAGAGGTTATGGTTGAGACCTTTAAGGGTACTCCTTACGATACAGGCTTTGATCAGCAGCTCCTTGCTGAGATCGCTGACTACTTCCGTCCGATCCGTGACGAGGCTCTGGACAGCGGCCTTCTGAATCCGAAGAACCTTGGCGTAAACATCAAGACTCTTCTGTATCAGGTACCGGGCGGTATGCTTTCCAACCTGACTTCCCAGCTGAAAGAGCAGCATGCGGAAGACAAGTTCTACGATGTTCTTGAAGAGGTTCCGAGAGTTCGTAAAGACCTTGGCGAGCCGCCTCTGGTTACTCCTTCTTCACAGATCGTTGGTACACAGGCTGTATTCAATGTTCTTATGGGCGAGAGATATAAGATGGTTACAAAAGAAACAAAGGATATCTTAAGCGGTAAATACGGCGCTACTGTAAAACCGTTTAATGAGGACGTTCAGAAAAAATGTATCGGAGATACTCAGCCGATCACCTGCCGTCCGGCAGACCTTCTGGACAACGAGCTTGACAAACTGGAAGGCGAGATGGCACAGTACAAGAAACAGGACGAGGACGTACTTTCCTACGCACTGTTCCCACAGGTTGCTACTGAGTTCTTCAAGTACCGTCAGGCACAGGAGACAAAGGTGGACGAGACAGCAGCGGACACAAAAAACGGAGCTTATCCGGTATAAGGTTTTTATAAAAGAAAAGTCAGGGGGCTGTGCAGGAAAAACTGTACAGCCCCTTGCTGCATGAAAGGATAAGGATGAAAAACAGAGTCATAATTGTTGGCGGAGGCGCAGCGGGAATGCTGGCGTCGATTTTTGCAGCTAAAAAAGGCTGTGAGGTCACACTCTTTGAAAAAAATGAAAAACTTGGCAAAAAGCTGTATATTACAGGAAAAGGGCGCTGCAATGTGACCAATAACTGTGATCCGGAAGAACTTTTAAACAGCGTTGTAACAAATGCCAAGTTCTTATACAGTGCCTTTTATACCTTTACCAGTCAGGATATGATGGAATTTCTGGAGGAAGCGGGCACGGCTCTTAAAACAGAGCGGGGAAACCGCGTTTTTCCCTGTTCCGATCATTCGTCCGATGTGATCCGGGCACTGGAGCGTCAGATGAAAAAATACGGAGTTCGCATCCATCTGAAAAGCCAGGTAGAGCGGCTGCTTCTGGAAGAGGGAACGGCGGCAGGGATCATTCTGACAGACGGCAGCGTTCACAGGGCAGAAGCGGTTATTGTGGCAACGGGAGGTCTTTCCTATCCCACAACCGGTTCTACAGGAGACGGATATCGTTTTGCCCGGGAGGCGGGGCATACTGTGACCGATTTAGCCCCCTCTCTGGTTCCTCTTCGTACAAAAGAAGAGTATATTCCGGAAATGGCAGGTCTTTCCCTGAAAAATGTGGAGCTGACCGTGAAAAGCGGAAAAAAAGTCCTTTACAGGGATTTTGGGGAGATGATGTTTACTCATTCCGGAATTACGGGACCTCTGGTTCTTTCTGCCAGCGCCAGACTGGGCACGGCCCTCAGAAAATCAGGAGAGCTTTCGGCTTTTCTGGATCTGAAGCCTGCGCTTACGCCGGAGCAGCTGGATGCCAGAATACTGAGAGAGTTTGAATCCGGAAAGAATAAGCAGTTTAAAAATGTGATCATCGTTCTGTTTCCCTCCTCTCTGACACCGGTTATGCTGAAGATCGGAGGGATTTCTCCGGAAAAACCCATTCATGAGATTTCCAGAGAGGAACGCCTCCGGTTCGGTGCTCTTGTAAAAGCATTTCCCTTTACCATCAATGGTTTCGGAGAATTTAAAGAGGCTGTTATCACCAGAGGGGGAGTTTCTGTAAAAGAGATCAATCCTGCAACTATGGAATCAAAGAAAATACAGGATCTTTATTTTGTGGGAGAGGTGCTTGACCTGGATGCGGTGACAGGAGGCTATAATCTTCAGATCGCATGGTCAACTGCCTACCTTGCAGCTATGGCTGTATGCGGAGAATAAAGGAGGACAATGAAATGATCTATAATATTGCCATTGACGGCCCGGCAGGAGCCGGAAAAAGTACGATTGCCAAAAAGGTTGCCGGAGAGCTTTCCTGTGTGTATGTAGATACAGGTGCCATGTACAGGGCAATGGCTCTTTACCTTCTTCGCCGGAATGTAAACAGAGAAAATCCGGATGAGATCGGAGAGGCCTGCCAGGGAGCGGAAATATCCATAGAGTATAAAAACGGAGAACAGATCGTTCTTTTAAACGGGGAGAACGTGAATCCGTTTCTCAGGAAAGAAGAGGTAGGCAATATGGCTTCTGTAAGCTCTGCAAATCCAAGGGTGAGGGAAAAGCTTCTTGACCTTCAGAGGAAGCTTGCCGCTTCCATGAACGTGGTTATGGATGGAAGAGATATCGGTACTACGATCCTTCCCAATGCAGAGGTGAAGATCTATCTGACTGCCAGCTCTTTTACAAGAGCAAAGCGCCGTTATCTGGAGCTCCAGGAAAAAGGCCTGTGCTGTGACCTGGAAGAGATCAGAAAAGATATTGAAGAGCGTGACAGTCGTGATATGAACAGGGAAATTTCTCCCCTTAAGCAGGCTGAGGATGCGGTTCTGGTAGATTCCTCTGAAATGACCATTGAGGAAGTGGTAAAACGTATTTTACAGATTTTTCATGAAAAAGTGATATTATCAGACGAGGTTGGAAAAAATGAAAGTTAAGACCGCAAAAACAGCCGGCTTCTGCTTTGGTGTAAAAAGAGCGGTGGACAAGGTGTACGAGCTTATTGAGAACGGAGTTTCGCCTATTTATACGCTGGGTCCGATCATCCATAATGAAGAGGTTGTCTCGGATTTTGAAAAAAAAGGCGTTACCGTGATCTCGGAAGAGGACATTCCGAAGCTTCGTGAAGGGACGGTTGTGATCCGTTCCCACGGCGTGGGCCGCAGGATTTATGATATGCTGAAGACTGCGGGAATTTCCTTCGTAGACGTAACCTGTCCTTTTGTTCTGAAGATACACAGGATCGTGGAACGGGAAAGCAGGGCCGGAAAACAGATTATCATATTTGGAGATCCTTCCCACCCGGAGGTAAAAGGGATCTGCGGATGGTGCGAGGGTTCCTGTACTGTTCTCAGAAACAGAGAGGATGCAGAAAATTTTGTCCCGGATCCGGGGCGAATACCCTGCATTGTTTCGCAGACGACATTTAATTACAACAAATTTAAAGAATTAGTTGAAATTCTCTGCAAAAAGAGGTATGATAATAATGTTTTAAATATTGACAATATTTTAAACACTATTTGTAATGCTACCGAAGAACGGCAGAAAGAAGCACAGTCCATAGCCGGAGAGGTAGACACTATGCTTGTCATCGGCGGCAGACATAGTTCCAATACTCAAAAGCTGTTTGAAATATGTAAAGAGGAATGTGAAAATACTTACTATATACAAACACCTGTAGACTTGGATTCTGAAATGTTCCATCACAGTAGTTATGTAGGTATTACAGCAGGGGCGTCCACCCCAAAGAAAATTATTGAGGAGGTTCAAGAACATGTCAGAATTAAGTTTTGAACAGATGCTGGAAGATTCCGTAAAAACAATCAGAAATGGAGAGATCGTACAGGGTACCGTCATCGATGTAAAAGATGATGAGATCATCCTGAATATCGGCTATAAAGCAGACGGTATCATCACAAAGAACGAGTACACAAACGATTCAAGCGTTGTGCTTACAGACGTTGTTAAACCTGGCGATACCATGGAAGCAAAAGTTCTCAAAGTAAACGACGGAGAGGGACAGGTTACACTGACCTACAAACGTCTTGCAGCAGAGAAAGGCAACAAACGTCTTGAGGAAGCATTCGAGAACCAGGAAGTTCTGAAAGCTCCTGTAACACAGGTACTTGATGGTGGTCTTTGTGTTAACATCGAGGAGGCAAGAGTATTCATTCCTGCAAGCCTCGTATCCGACACATATGAGAAAGACCTTTCCAAATACGCAGATCAGGAGATCGAGTTCGTTATCACAGAGTTCAACCCGAGAAGACGCCGTATCATCGGTAACCGTAAACAGCTTCTTCTTGCTGAGAAAGCTGAGAAACAGAAAGAGCTTCTTGCTAAGATCAACGTTGGTGACAAGGTTGAGGGTGTTGTTAAGAACGTTACAGATTTCGGTGCATTCATCGATCTCGGTGGAGCAGACGGACTTCTTCACATCTCTGAGATGTCCTGGGGCAGAGTAGAGAACCCGAAGAAAGTATTCAACGTTGGCGATAAAGTTACAGTTCTTATCAAAGACATCAACGGAGATAAGATCGCACTTTCCCTTAAATTCCCGGAGGAGAACCCATGGCTTACAGCTGCTGAGGACTTCGCAGTAGGAAACGTAGTAAAAGGTAAAGTTGCACGTATGACAGATTTCGGTGCATTCGTAGAGCTTGCACCTGGAGTAGATGCACTTCTTCATGTATCCCAGATCTCCAGAGAGCACGTTGCTAAACCATCTGATGTACTTTCCATCGGCCAGGAGATCGAGGCTAAAGTTGTTGATTTCAACGGCGAGGACAGAAAGATCAGCCTTAGTATGAAAGCACTTGAGGATTATTCCGCAGAGCAGACAGAAGAGTAATTTCTTTTGAAGTCTGATTAGATATTGATATTATGATAATTACAGGAGACTGTTGCCAAAATGGCAACAGTCTTTTTTGTGATACTCTAGTACAGCGAATATTAAGTAACCGCCATATTGGCTTGCCTGATTTTTCATATGCTGCGTTGTCGTCAATCGCCGTAGCCACCGCTGACATGATGGATTTATTTCAGCGTGGACAGATAATAAGGCAGACAGTGTTTTAGATATGTTTTCTGTTTCATCGGGTTCTGGATAAAATCATCTGTCACAGGAAACCAAGTATAACAGGTTTCTCTTTTAGCTGGTCTGCGGAGCTTTTTATCCATACATGCGCTTAAAGTCTTGGGGATTGCTGTGTCTTCGGACGGAATATAATCGTAATCTTTATAATTGGAATAATATTGTTTTAATCGACCGTTTTGAGCCTTTACAAGGAGACGGACACGGCTTTTTTGACCGATTATGTAGAATTCTTCACTATGATTTGAGAATTTTGCCGGTAAAATATAAGGAATTTCCATGGTAAAGATAAGTTGATCGTTTATAATTTCACAATTAAGAGCATCGTAATCTTCTTTAAAAAGCGTAAGATAAGATAACATGGAAATTATTTTTCCAAGGCCAAAAAGATCTTCCTGATTATGTCCCATGAGGATCTCGTCTGCCTCTGGTTTCTTACCGGAAGCAAATTGTTTATAAAGGCGGATACAGGCTCCTCCGTCACAGTAAGTCCGCTCTGTGATACCTAAGAATGCTTCCATGGATGGCTGGTTCATTCGGGAGAGTTTCAGGAGTCCTTTAACTGGTTTCAGTTCCCGGTAAAGGTCCAGAGAAGGCAGGCTTTCAAAAGGAGAAGGCAATCCGTGAATCTGATAGCGGGCTTCCAGATAAGGCTGGTCAAAACTGTCGCCGTTATACTGGATCGTGCAGGAAAAATTCTGTAAAAATTCCGAAAATATCTTCAAAAGCTCAGGTTCTTCTGTCTCATCTTCGATCATCCACTGGTACATCTGCCAGTTTTTTTCTTCATAAGCCACAGCACCGGCAAGATACAGAAAAGTGGAATTTCGTGATAGTCCTGTTGTTTCAATGTCATAGAAAACCGGTACAAAATGCTCTGAAAGCACATGGCTTTTAGTCAATTTTTTAACAGTCTCAAAGTCTGGAAACCCTTGTAAAATCGGCATTTTTTTAACAATCATGTTAATTTCCTCCTTTATGGATTGTATCTAATTATACACAAAAAAACGTTTTTTCCATAGTGCAATTTTAGGTGAAATGAGTTATAGTATATTCGTGGAGTTGATAAAAATAACAGGAAATGGTACTGGATTTATGTGGGAATTGACAGTTATAAAAACTGATTTATATTACTTTATAATTAGATTTTTATCTGCAGTTTTCCTGGAACCGTGATCATTTATATATGAAAGTATATCACAGTATGACAGATAGAATCAATCTGTCATACATATATCAGAAACACGGAAATCAACTTTGAAAAAGAGTATGATGTGCACAGCACGGAAACGTAGCGTACATGTACATGCAAACAATAAAGGAGGAGATGAGATCTATGGCATTTTTAACCTTCAGAGGTGGTATTCATCCTTATGACGGCAAAGATTTGTCAAAAAACTGTCCTGTTGAGAAGTATCTGCCGAAAGGAGATCTGGCAATTCTTGTATCTCAGCATATCGGAGCTCCAGCCAAACCGATCGTGAAAAAAGGCGATCATGTGCTTGCAGGACAGAAAATAGCAGAAGCAGGTGGATTCGTTTCTGCACCGATACATTCATCTGTATCAGGAACTGTGAAGGGAATCGAGAAACGTCTGACAGCAGTAGGAGCCATGGGTGATGCGATTATCATTGAAAATGATGGACAGTATGAATCGGTGGAATATACACCTGCCAATCTTTCCGACCTTTCCAAAGAAGATATCTTAAAAAGAATTCAGGAAGGCGGGGTTGTAGGACAGGGTGGTGCAGGTTTCCCGACACATGTGAAGCTTTCACCGAAGGAACCGGACAAGATCGACCACATTCTGGTAAATGGTGCAGAGTGCGAGCCTTATATTACTAGTGACTACCGCAGAATGATGGAAGAACCGGAGAATGTTGTAAAAGGACTGGAAGTAATCCTGAAAGTATTCCCGAAAGCAGTGGGATGCATCTGTATCGAGGATAACAAGCCTGACTGTATTGCCAAAATGAAGGAAGCTATCAAGGGCAAGGAACGTATGGAGGTAAAAGAACTCAAGACCAAATATCCGCAGGGTGGTGAGCGTACTCTGATCTATGCGGTTACAGGCAGAGAGATCAATTCCACCATGCTTCCGGCAGATGTAGGATGTGTTGTTGATAACGTAGAAACCGTTACCTCTGTTTATAAAGCAGTAATCCTTGGTCAGCCGGTCATCAGCCGTAATTTAACAGTTACAGGAGACGGCATCCGCACACCGAAAAACTTTTCCGTTCTTACAGGAACAGATCTGTCAGAACTTGTAGACGCTGCAGGTGGCCTGAAAGAAAAGATCGCGAAAGCAATTTCCGGTGGACCGATGATGGGATTTGCACTGTATGATCTTCACATCCCATGTACAAAGACAACCTCTTCCCTGCTTTTCCTGGAGCGTGATGCAGTGTCTGAGGCAAAGCAGATCCAGACTGCATGTATCAACTGCGGACGTTGTGTAAGTGTCTGTCCTGGACATGTGGTTCCGGCCCGCCTTGCAACTCTTGCTGAGAACGGTGATATGGCAGGATTCGAGAAGATGGATGGTATGGAGTGCTGTGAATGTGGCTGCTGCAGTTACATCTGTCCTGCCAAACGACCTCTGACTCAGAGTATTAAATCTATGAGAAAAATGGTTCTTGCCGAGCGCAAGAAAAAGAAATAGGGGGAGGAAAAACAATGGAACAAATGTATAACGTATCATCTAATCCCCATATCAGGGATAAAATGACAACCAGCCGTATCATGCAGCTGGTTGTGATCGCACTTATGCCTGCGACATTATTTGGTATCTGGAATTTTGGTGCGCATGCACTTCTTGTAATTCTGGCAACGGTTGCATCCAGTGTATTTTTTGAGTGGCTTTATGACCGCCTGATGCACAAGAAGAACACGACCAAAGATTTCAGTGCAGTTGTAACAGGTCTTCTGCTCGCACTGAACATGCCGCCCCAGATTCCGATCTGGATGCCGATCCTTGGCAGTGCTTTTGCAATTATTGTTGTAAAACAGCTGTTCGGCGGACTTGGCCAGAACTTTATGAACCCGGCTCTTGCAGGAAGATGTTTCCTTATGATCTCTTTTGCCGGAAAGATGACTAACTTTGCAGTTTCCAAGAGTTCTCATGCAGTTGTGGATACTGTTACACAGGCAACACCTCTGGCGGCTCTTAAGAACCAGGGATTTATTGCAGGAACTTCCATTCCTGTAAAGAATCTGTTTCTTGGTAATATCCAGGGTACTATCGGTGAGACATCTGCACTGGCGATCCTTATCGGTGCAGTTATTCTTCTTGCATTTAAGATCATTGATCTGAAAGTTCCTCTTACATATATAGGAAGTTTTGCAGTGTTTGTAATTCTTTATATGCTTGGTACTGGTAAAGGATTTGATGTAAATTATCTGTTCAGCCATATTTTTGGCGGCGGCCTGATGCTTGGTGCATGGTTCATGGCTACTGATTATGTAACCACACCGATCACACCGAAGGGACAGCTGGTATATGGATGCTGCCTTGGTATCGTAACAGCAGTGTTCCGTCTCTTTGGCGGTTCTGCAGAGGGTGTTTCCTATGCCATCATTTTCTGCAACCTTCTGGTTCCGCTTATTGAGAAAGTAACAAAACCGGTTGCTTTTGGAAAAGGAGGCAGGAAATAATGAGTAAGATTATCAGAAATACATTGATCCTTACGATCATTACAGTAGTTGCCGGACTTGGACTTGGACTGGTTTATGAAATTACAAAAGAACCGATCGCAAGAACCGAAGAGCAGGCAAAAAAAGAAGCATGGCAGACTGTATTCAGTGATGTAAGTCTGGAAGATTTTAAAGCTGTGGATGTAGACCAGGAAGCAGCAGATAAAACGATTGCAGACCTTGGAGTAAAGGCAACAGTAGACGAGGTCTGTGAAGCAGCAGATGAGGGATATGTGGTTACTGTAACAGATAAACAGGGTTACGGTGGTGATATCCAGGTCACAGTTGGCGTGACAAAAGACGGCACAGTCAGCGGCGTTTCCATTCTTTCTATCAGCGAGACTGCCGGTCTTGGAATGCGTGCTACAGAAGCTCAGTTCCAGGAGCAGTACGTTGGAAAGAATACCGATAAATTCTATGTATCTAAGGATGGCGGCGAAGGTGAGCCTATTGATGCCATCAGCGGTGCGACCATCACATCCAGAGCTTTTACCGGTGCAGTCAATACAGCTATCGGCTATTGCAAAAACGCATTTTAGGAGGGTAGTTGAATATGAATAAATGTGGTGAAAGATTAAAAAACGGTATTATAACCGAGAATCCGATTTTCGTCCTGATGCTGGGAATGTGTCCAACGCTTGCGGTAACAACTTCAGCTATCAATGGTATTGGTATGGGACTCTCCACAACGATCGTTCTGGTCATGTCCAATATGCTGATCTCCCTGCTCCGCAAAGTGATCCCGGATTCTGTCAGAATGCCGGCCTTTATCGTAGTTGTAGCATCTTTTGTAACCATCGTACAGTTTCTTATGGAAGGTTTTACTCCTTCCCTTTATGATTCACTTGGAATCTATATTCCTCTGATCGTAGTTAACTGTATCATTCTGGGACGTGCAGAGAGCTATGCTTCCAAAAATCCGGTCCTTCCTTCTATTTTTGACGGACTTGGAATGGGACTTGGATTTACAGTTGGCCTGGTTGCCATTGGTCTTGTAAGGGAGATCCTTGGTTCCGGAAAAGCTTTCGGAGCGCAGATCATTCCGGTTGCCGATGCAGCTACCGGTGCTGCCGGTTATACCCCGATCACTATCTTTATCCTTGCACCTGGAGCATTCCTGGTTCTTGCAGGACTTGCAGCAATCCAGAACAAAGTAAAGATCAACATGGCAAAGAAGGGCAAGGATGTTTCCAAGATTCAGTCCGGCTGCGGTTCCAACTGTGCAACCTGTGGCGGCTGTCCTTCTGACAAAGAATAAAGGGGGAGTAGAAGATGGCAAGCTTAATGTTAATTGCTATTGGTTCTGCACTTTGCAGTAACGTTGTATTAAGCCAGTTCCTTGGAATCTGTTCTTTCCTGGGAGTTTCCAAGAAGACTGAAACTGCAGTCGGCATGGGAGGCGCGGTTGTATTCGTTATCACGATCGCATCTTTTGTTGCTTCACTGTTATATAAATTTATCCTGGTACCGACACATTTTGAGTACCTGAAAACAATCGTATTTATCCTTGTTATCGCAGCACTGGTACAGATCGTAGAGATGTTCCTCAAGAAATTTGTACCATCTCTTTACAAGGCACTTGGCGTATACCTTCCGCTGATCACAACAAACTGTGCAGTTCTTGGTGTGGCACTTAATAACGTAAAATATGAATACAGCATTCTTGAGAGTGTTGTAAACGGATTTGCCACAGGCGTGGGGTATCTGATCGCTATCGTATTACTTGCGGGAATCCGTGAAAAAATGGAGTACAACGATATTCCGGAATCCTTCCAGGGTATGCCGATCGTTCTGCTTACAGCAGCATTGATGGCTATTGCATTCTTTGGATTCTCCGGAATCGTATAGGAGGAAGAAGAGCATGAGTATAACAGGAATTATTATGGCTGCAGTCATTGTCGGCGGTACTGGTTTATTCATTGGTATCTTCCTTGGACTTGCAGATAAGAAATTAACCGTAAAGGTAGATGAAAAAGAAGAAGCCATTCTTGGCGTTCTTCCTGGAAACAACTGCGGTGGCTGTGGATATCCGGGATGTTCCGGACTTGCTGCCGCAATCGCTAAAGGCGATGCTCCTGTAGATCAGTGTCCGGTCGGCGGTGCTCCGGTTGCAGCCAAGATCGGTGCGATCATGGGGCAGGAAGTAAAAGAAACCGTACGTCAGGTTGCTTTTGTAAAATGTGCGGGAACCTGTGACAAAACAACTGTAAAGTATGAGTATACAGGTGTGGAAGACTGCGAGATGATGGCTTTCATCCCTGGCAGTGGAGCAAAAAACTGTACTTTTGGATGTATGGGATTTGGAAGCTGCGTAAAGGCCTGTCCGTTTGATGCCATCCATGTAGTAAATGGTGTTGCAGTAGTAGATCAGGAAGCATGTAAGGCCTGCGGCAAATGCGTCGCAAAATGCCCGCGTCATCTGATCGAGCTGGTGCCATATGACAAACAGATCCGTGTGGCCTGCAGCTCCCATGCAAAAGGAAAAGCTGTTACAACAGCCTGCGAGCTTGGATGCATTGGATGTAAGAAATGTGAGAAGAACTGTCCGTCAGAGGCGATCACAGTTACTGATTTCTGTGCACACATTGATTATGATAAATGTACAGGCTGTGGTAAATGTAAAGAAGTCTGCCCGAGACATGTAATTCTGTAAATAACGAAGTAACAAAGGAGAACTGTCATCACAGAAATATTTCTGTAAAATGACAGTTCTTTTTTCTATGGAGCAAATGCGTAAGACAGATAACCCTCCTGCTTGACAAAGAAATTATTGTTCAGTATAGTGAACGCATGACCAATAGGTAACAATTATCGGAGGTATTATAGAAGAATCTATGAGGGACATACAGGAGACGTAGCCTGCGATCATTACCACAGATTTAAAGAAGATGTGGAACATATGAAAGAACTGGGGCTGAAAGGATATCGCTTTTCCATTGACTGGTCCCGGGTGCTGCCGGATGGTTTTGGAAAAGTGAATGAAAAAGGGATTGCGTTTTACGATGCACTGATTAATGAGCTTCTTGAATTTATGTATATTTTGAGACGCAGGAGAGGATCTGGAAAGATTCTGCATACTGGTACAGAGATCTTATCAGAAAAAATGGTGAAATTCTGTAAGCTGCTGTGATGAAACTGACGGCTTTTCAGATATTTTTCGGAAAATTGCAGTTTCCAGTTAAAAATATTTGACCAGTGAATTTTCAGGGGCTATAATAGTATATAAATATTCAGTACACTTCAAGGAGAACAATTCATGAGCAAGATTATTTTAACTGGCGACCGCCCGACGGGACGCCTTCATGTAGGTCATTATGTCGGATCACTGGCAGAGCGTGTGAAACTGCAGAATTCCGGCTTATATGACGAGATTTATATTATGATCGCAGATGCACAGGCACTTACAGATAATGCAGAACATCCGGAGAAAGTACGCCAGAACATCCTTCAGGTTTCACTGGACTATCTGGCTTGCGGACTTGATCCGGAGAAATCCAACATTTTCATTCAGTCTATGGTGCCGGAGCTTACAGAGCTTACTTTCTATTATATGAATCTGGTAACAGTAGCGCGTGTACAGCGTAATCCTACTGTTAAATCTGAGATCAAGATGCGTAATTTTGAAGCCAGCATTCCGGTTGGATTCTTCTGCTATCCGATCAGCCAGGCAGCAGATATCACAGCTTTCCGTGCAACACATGTGCCGGTAGGTGAGGATCAGCTTCCGATGCTTGAGCAGTGCAAGGAGATCGTTCATAAGTTTAATGCCGTTTATGGTGAGACTTTAACAGATCCGGAGATCGTTCTTTCTTCCAATAAGGCATGTTTACGTCTTCCTGGTATCGACGGAAAGGCTAAGATGAGTAAGTCTCTTGGAAACTGCATCTATCTTTCTGATGAGGAAGATGTTGTTAAGAAGAAGATAATGTCCATGTTTACAGACCCGAACCATCTTCGTGTTCAGGATCCGGGCCGTGTAGAAGGTAACCCGGTATTTATCTATCTGGATGCATTCAGCCGTCCGGAGCATTTCTCAGAGTTCCTTCCTGAGTACCAGAATCTGGACGAGCTTAAAGCGCACTACCAGAGAGGCGGCCTTGGCGATGTGAAGGTTAAGAAATTCCTGAACAACGTAATGCAGGCAGAGCTGGGACCGATCCGCGAGAGAAGAAAGATGTGGGAACAGCGTACTGCTGATGTATTTGACATCCTGAAAGCAGGTACAGAAGTTGCAAGAGAGAAGGCAGCAGCAACTCTTCACGATGTACGTTCTTCCATGAGAATCAACTATTTCGAGGATCAGGATTTCCTGAATCAGTAATAGAAATACAGATAGGCATAAATTGCTGATCACAAAGTTAATAATAGGAAGAATAATGATCAGCCCGGGACATATGTATTCCGGGTTGATTTTTTTTTCAAATTGTGTTAGTATTTCATCCATATGGGAAACAGATGTTCAGTTGTTGCTGCGCACAGGTAACACACTGTTCCCGGGAAGGAGCAGTTGATTTTGATTTCTTTTGTAAAAGGTAAGGTAGCGGATATCAGTGAGAACAGCCTGGTGGTGGAAAACGGCGGCATTGGTTATGAGATCTATATGACAGGACAGGATCTTAGGAAAGCACGTGTTGGTGAAGAGAAGAAGATAAATACGTTTCTGTATGTAAGAGAAGATATTCTTCAGTTATACGGATTTTTTTCAAAGGATGATCTTGGGATGTTCAGGCTTCTTCTGGGAGTGAATGGTGTAGGACCTAAGGGAGCACTTGGCATTCTTTCCGGGATCAGTGCAGATGAGCTGCGTTTTGCAGTGCTTTCCGATGATGTGAAGACAATCTCGAAAGCACCTGGAATCGGTAAGAAAACAGCTCAGAAGATGATTCTGGAGCTGAAAGATAAACTGAAGCTGGAAGATGCCTTCGAGATGAAGCTTGCTCATCAGCAGGAGGATGCAATGGAGGGGGCAGCAGATCTTCGGGACAGCCGTCAGGAAGCTGTGGAAGCACTGGTTGCCCTTGGATATAGTTCGGCAGATTCGCTTCGTGCAGTACGTAAGGTTCCGGACGATGTTCCCGCAGACGATGTGGAGGCGATTCTCCGCGCTGCATTGAAGAATTTTTGATATTTAGTAGAACGGAGCATAACAGATGGAGAACAGGATCATTACAACAGACGTTACAGAAGAGGATTTTTCCCTGGAGGGGAATTTAAGGCCTCAGAGTCTGGATGAGTATATTGGTCAGCAGAAAACCAAGGATACCCTGAAAATCTATATTGAAGCTGCAAAACAGAGACACGATTCTCTGGATCACGTGCTTTTTTACGGCCCTCCGGGTCTTGGAAAGACGACACTTTCTGCTATCATCGCCAATGAGATGGGTACACATATGAAAGTTACATCCGGCCCGGCTATTGAGAAGCCGGGAGAGATGGCTGCGATCCTGAATAATCTTCAGGAAGGAGATGTGCTGTTTGTGGATGAGATCCACAGGCTGAATCGCCAGGTAGAAGAGGTTCTTTATCCGGCAATGGAAGATTTTGCTATTGATATTATGATCGGAAAGGGCGCATCCGCACGTTCCATCCGACTGGATCTTCCGAAATTTACCCTTGTAGGAGCAACTACCAGAGCAGGACTTCTCTCTGCGCCGCTCCGTGACCGTTTTGGTGTTACCCAGCGTCTGGAATTTTATGATAAAAAAGAACTGACGACGATTATCCTACGTTCTGCACAGGTTCTGGGCGTGGATATTGAACCGAAAGGTGCTGCGGAAATCGCCAAACGTTCCAGAGGAACACCGCGACTGGCTAACCGTCTCCTGAAACGTGTGAGAGATTTTGCCCAGGTGAAATATGATGGTGTGATCACCTATGATGTAGCCTGTTTTGCACTGGATCTTCTCGAGGTGGATCAGTATGGACTGGATAAGACGGATCGACGTATTTTACAAACTTTAATACTGAATTTTCAGGGCGGTCCGGTAGGTCTTGAGACGCTTGCAGCCTCTATTGGGGAGGATTCCGGAACACTTGAAGATGTGTATGAACCATACCTTCTTCAGAACGGTTTCCTGAACAGAACTCCCCGTGGAAGGATGGCTTCTGTACTGGCATACACCCATCTTGGATATCCTCGTCCCGATATATCGACAAAATAATAGAAAAACTTCTATACATTTTAGTAAGAATCAGTTATAATAAGGACAGTTGTGAGCCAGCGAGGCTGGCAACAGAGAGGAATGCTGCTGTGAAAAAAAGGCAGCAGCAGATGAATTCAGGAGGCTTTACGAATGGCGGTAAAGAATACAGCACAGGTTGTTATCGACGGAAAGATCATTACTTTGGGCGGATATGAGTCTGAGGAGTATTTCCAGAAGGTTGCAGCCTATATGAATAATAAGATCGGTGAACTGAGTCAGATGCCGGGATATTCCAGACAGGCCATGGAGACCAAGCATACACTTCTCAGCTTGAATATTACAGATGATTACTTCAAAGCGAAGAAACAGGCAGAGATTTTCGAACAGGATCTGCAGCAGAAAGATCAGGAGATGTATGACCTGAAACATGAGCTGATCTCGCTGAAGATGCAGATTGAAGAGGCGAAGAAAGCAGAACAGGAAGCTCAGGATCAGAAGAATCTTCTGGATGGTAAGGTTAAGGAACTGGAGAAAGAGCTTGATGAATTGCTCAAATAAAAATGGGAGGGGGATTGCTTCGGTGATCCTCTTTTGTTTTACAGATTAACAGACAGGAGATGAGGGAATACTTTGAAAAAGATAGTAACAGAGCTGCTTTCGCCGGCAGGCTCCTATGAGAGTTTTGAGGCGGCGATAGGTGCGGGCGCAGATGCTGTATATGTAGGTGGTCCTGCTTTTGGAGCGAGGGCATATGCCAGGAATTTTACCCAGGAGGAGCTGATTGCTGCTATTGAGACAGCACATCTCCATAATCGTAAATTGTATCTTACAGTGAACACACTTTTAAAGAACAGAGAGATGGAAGGACAGCTTTTTGAGTATCTGGCACCTTATTATGAGGCGGGGCTTGATGCTGTGATCGTACAGGATCTGGGTGTGTTTTCTTTTATCCGCAGGAATTTTCCTGATCTGGATATCCACGCCAGCACGCAGATGACTGTGACAGGCCCGGAGGGGATGAAATTTCTGGAGGAAAAGGGTGCCACCCGTGTAGTTCCTGCAAGAGAACTTTCTCTGGAAGAAATTGCTGTCATGCATGAGGCGAGCCCACTGGAAATAGAAACATTTATTCATGGGGCATTGTGCTACAGCTACTCCGGTCAGTGTCTTATGAGCAGTATTTTTGGCGGGAGAAGCGGCAACAGAGGCCGGTGTGCACAGCCCTGCAGGCTTCCATACAGTGCAACTTGTGATCACCATAAATATAAAGGGGATAAAGATTTCTGCGCTTTAAGTCTTAAAGATATCTGTACTCTGGATATTCTTCCTGATATTCTGGAGGCAGGTGTTATGTCCCTGAAGATCGAGGGGCGTATGAAGCAGCCTGGTTATACCGCAGGAGTTACCTCTGTATACAGAAAATATCTGGATCTTTATCTCAGCGGAAAAGAATACCGCGTGCAGGATACAGACAGGAAATATCTTCTGGAACTTTTCAGCAGAGGCGGTTCCTGCAGGGGATATTACGATATGTATCGTGGTCCTGAGATGATGGCTTTTGCCAATGAGAAGAAATCCGGCAATATCCAGCCAGAGATCAGAAAAATAAAAGAAAAAATTCATGGGAATTTAATACTTTCTCCAGAAAGTCCTGTTATACTGGAAATAACCTGTGGAGATAAAACAGTGACTGCCATGGGCGGTGAAGTGCAGTTTGCCAAGAACCAGCCTATGGAAGAGCAGAGGATCCGTCAGCAGATGGAAAAACTGGGAAATACAGAATTTCAGTGGGAAAGCCTTAACATTGAGATCAATGGAAGGATTTTCGTTCCTGTAAAAGCTCTCAATGAAGTGCGCAGAGATGCGCTAGAACAGCTGCGTGAAGAAATGATTGGAATCAGACGGAGAGAACCGGCTGAAAAGCAACCTTTCTATGGAAAAAAACTTCCGGTTTGTACAGAGAAAAAATCCTGTAATGAGAAGCTCCCACTGTATGTTTCCTGTGAAAGGACAGATGTTGCAGAGATACTTCTGGAAGAAGAGGGGATTACAGGATTTTATCTTTCTTTTGATACCATGAAGAAGTGTTTTTCACCGGAACTTGCGAGGCGAAAGGAACTTTATCTTTCTACGCCGCATATCCATCGCGGAGAGATTCCTGAGGTATGGATCCGAAATGCGAAGGAGTGGCTTGATCAGGGAATGAGAGGTTTTCTGGTACGCAGCCTGGAATCTTATGCAGCACTGAAAGAACTGGGATATAAAGAGAAATGTGTGCTGGATGCTTCCATGTATACCTGGAATGATGAAGCCGAGGCGTTCTGGAGAGAAGAGGGCATTCTTAAAAATACCGTTCCTCTGGAACTGAATGAGGGAGAACTTAAGCACAGGGATAATCGTTCTTCCGAAATTCTTCTGTATGGATATATTCCGCTGATGATCTCAGCCCAGTGTGTACGTAAGAATCTGTTCGGATGCACAGGAAAAGGTGAGACCATTTATCTGAAAGACCGGTACAACAGTGAATTTTCAGTGAAATGCTGCTGTACCCCGTGGGAAAGTGCCTGTCCTGAAGCTGCAAAATACTGCTATAATATTATATACAACAGTATTCCCTATGGACTTCCCGGGGAAAAGGAGCGCGTGGAGAAACTGAAATTACAGTCACTGCGACTTGCTTTTACCATCGAGAAACCATCAGAGGCAAGAGCAGTACTGGAGGAATTTAAGGGCATTTACCATGGAAATGAAAAACCTTCCGGACGCAGGTATACAAAAGGCCATTTTAAAAGAGGAGCCGAGTAAAAGTGTATGATTAATGTTATTACAGAATTATCCAAGTATGTAATCCTCACGCTGATGATCGTCTACACCTTTCACTGTTTTTATATGGTGTGGCGTCAGGACGAGGAGGAAAAAAAGGAGCTGCTTCATCAGCAGCTGACCATGATCTTTTTTATAGATTTCACAGCGTTTCTCGTGATCTATCTTAAGAGCATGGATTTCAAGGTCATCCTGTTTTATATTGAGATGATGATCTTTTTTGCGGCAATTCAGATCCTGTACAGGATTTTTTATGAAGACGCATCGTTGTTGCTTCTGAACAATATGTGTATGCTGCTGAGCGTGGGTTTTATCATGCTCTGTCGTCTGTCGCTTCCTTCTGCAAACAAGCAGCTTCTGATCGTTGCAGCAGGAAGTGCCGTATCACTGGTGATCCCGGTGATGATCCGGAAGATGAAATTTCTCAAGGATCTTACCTGGGTTTATGCAGGCGTTGGTGTTGTTCTTCTTGCAGCAGTTCTTGTTCTTGCAAGTACAAGTTATGGAGCCAAGCTTTCCCTTATGGGGATCCAGCCTTCCGAGGTGATCAAGATCACGTTTGTATTTTTTATGGCATCTCTGCTCTGCGTAAAAGTGAATTTCCGCAAAGTAGTGCTGGCGACCATCGTGGCAGTGCTTCATGTGGGTATCCTGGTTCTTTCCAGAGATCTTGGAAGTGCGGTGATCTTTTTTGTCACCTATCTTGTACTGATCTATGTATCTACCAGAAATCCGGGATATATGTTTCTGGGACTTGGCGGCGGATGTGTGGGTGCAGTGATCGCCTATCATCTTTTTGGCCATGTACGCCAGAGAGTCAGTGCGTGGAGAAATCCTATGGCTGTTTATCAGAATGAGGGCTATCAGATCGTGCAGTCACTGTTTGCCATCGGAACCGGCGGCTGGTTTGGAATGGGACTCTGCCAGGGTTCACCTGAGAAGATCCCTGTTGTAAAAAATGACTTTATATTCAGTGCGATCTGTGAGGAAATGGGAGGTATTTTTGCTATCTGCCTGATTCTGGTGTGTACCAGCTTTTTCCTTATGATCGTTACCATTGCATTGAAGATCCGCAACCCGTTTTATAAGCTGATCGCTCTGGGACTTGGAACAGAATATGCGTTCCAGGTATTCCTGACTATCGGCGGTGTGACCAAGTTTATTCCGATGACAGGTGTTACCCTGCCGCTGGTAAGCTACGGCGGAAGTTCTGTCATGTGCACCATCCTGATGCTGGCTATTATTCAGGGACTGTATATTCTGAGGGAAGATGAGGATGAAGAAATTGAGACGCAGCGAAAAGAAACGTTTGAAAGAAGAGGAAAGAGAGCGACGCCTGAGAGATCGGGATATCGCCAGAATCCGTAGAAAAAAGAACCGGCCGTTTACTTTTGTATCGGTGTTCTTTGTATTGATTTTTGTCAGCCTGATCGGCTATCTTATCTATTTTGACGCAGTAAAAAGCGATGATTTTATCAACAGTCCGTATAATACCAGACAGGATACTTTTTCGGATCGTGTTGTCCGTGGAAATATCCAGTCTTCAGACGGGGAAATCCTGGCTCAGACTGATGTGTCAGAGGACGGTACAGAGCAGAGAAATTATCCGTATGCCAATATTTTTGCCCATGCAGTAGGCTATGATACCAATGGCAAGAGCGGCCTGGAATCAGAAGCGAATTTCCAGCTCCTGACGTCTCATTCATTCTTCCTGGAGCAGATGAAAAATGAGTTTTCCGGGAAAAAGAATCAGGGAGATACTGTGATTTCCAGCCTTAATGCAGATCTGCAGACAACAGCCTACAATTCACTGGGAGACAGAAGAGGAGCTGTTGTGGTGATGGAGCCGTCGACAGGAAGAATCCTTGCAATGGTGAGCAAGCCTGACTTTGACCCGAACACGATTGCTGAGAACTGGAATACACTGGTAAATGATGAGAACAACAGCAGCCTTCTGAACCGTGCTACCAATGGCGCATATCCGCCTGGATCTACATTTAAGATCGTCACAGCTCTTGACTATTTCAGACAGAAAGGGTCTCTGGAAGGATATTCCTATCTGTGCCAGGGAAGCATTACTGTGGATGATCATACGATCCGGTGCTACAATGGGACTGTTCATGGACAGGAAGATTTTTACTCTGCATTTGCCCGCTCCTGCAACTGTGCATTTGCAGATATGGGACTGAGCCTGGGAGCAGGTTCTCTTCGAAATACAGCAGAGGATCTGCTTTTTAACAAAGCACTTCCGCTAAATTCATATAAAACAAGCAAGTTCACTCTGGAAAATAATTCTCCGAATCCACTGGTAATGCAGACTTCTATTGGACAGGGAAATACGCTTGTTTCTCCAATGCACATGGCTCTTATTACAAGTGCTATTGCAAATGACGGTGTTCTGATGAAGCCGACCATGATCGACAAGATCGTTAATAACTCCGGAGATACTGTGAAAGAAACAGAAAAAACGGGATACAAACGTCTGATGACAAGCAATGAGGCGAATATCCTTGGAAAACTGATGAAAAACGTAGTTGAAAACGGTACTGCATCTGCGCTGAACGGCCGCGGCTACACAGTTGCCGGAAAGACTGGTTCTGCAGAGTTTGATGAAAATGGTTCCAGCCATTCCTGGTTCGTGGGATATTCCAATGTGGATGATCCTGATATTGCCGTTGCAGTAATTGTAGAGAATGGCGGAACAGGAAGTGAAGCAGCAGTTCCGATCGCAGCAGATGTATTTGATGCATATTATTTTGATTAAATTTGAGAAATTGAAATAGTATCTCTTTCTTGCCCCTTGCCTATCTGACCAAAAAGAGGTATACTGTAACCAGTGCAAAAGACACACGCATTACAGGAGGATTGCAATATGATAGAAGCAACAAGCTGTGGCGGTGTGGTAATTCATCGGGGTAAGATCCTGGCATTGTATAAATCCTACAGGAACCGTTATGAAGGATGGGTGCTTCCCAAAGGAACCGTAGAAAAAGGAGAGACTTTCGAGCAGACTGCTTTGCGTGAAGTGAAAGAGGAAGCAGGTGTGAGAGCTTCCATTGTGAAGTATATTGGCAAGAGTCAGTATAATTTTACAGTTCCGGAGGACGTGGTAATGAAAGAGGTACACTGGTATCTCATGATAGCTGATAATTATCATAGTAAACCCCAGCGAGAAGAGTACTTTGTGGATTCCGGATATTACAAGTTTCATGAGATTTATCATCTTCTTCGTTTTTCCAACGAGAAGCATATTGTGGAACAGGCCTATCAGGAATATCTGGAAATGCGAAGTGAGGGAATCTGGGCGAAACAGCAGAAGTATTTTTAGCAACAGGACAGGGCTGTGTTTTTACGCAGCCCTGTTTGACATTAACGGATAAGGAGGTGACTGCAGGATGCTGAAGTGGATACGGAATTATTATGTCGGGGAAGACGTTAAGAACCCGGGACGGGCAAGAGCCCGGATCATTGTGGGAAAATTTGTTCCAGGTGTTTATGTAGTCACATTGTCAGATAATCCCGGAAATATTCTGGAGATCCTTTCCACTGCGGAATTGATGCAGGCCTCGGTCAGGGCGATTTGTCCACCTGTTGTGGGGCTCGCCAATGGCAGGGACGGAGCGATCCAGATGGTTCAGGAGATCGTTGAAGAAGTCTACAGGGAAACAGGTGATTTGAAAATAAGAGAATATCTGGAGAACAGGTGAACAGATGCTGCATATATTATGGCTGATAATTAAATGGATACTGATCCTTCTGGGAATCCTCGCAGGACTGATCTTACTGCTCCTTCTGTTGCTTCTTTTCTGTCCTGTGCGTTATAAAGGAAAAGCTGCGAAAGAGCGGAGCGCAGGGATTAAAGAAGTGGAAGCTTCGGGAGAGGTCAGCTGGCTGTTTCATGGAATTGCCGTGAAGGCATTTTTACGTAATGGAAGTCTGGCGATGGATTTTTACATCGTGGGGATTCCTCTCTCAAAATTCAAAGGAGTCTTCCGAAGAAAAAAGATAAAATCTTCTGCAAATACAGCTGAAAAAAAGGAGAAAAAGAAGGTTCCGTCTGAATCACGGAAACATGGAAACAGCAGGGAAGATGAACAGAAACAGAAAGTAAAGATTATTAAAGAACCGGATAATGTTCCGGTCCCACCACAGGAGTCACAGGAATCTGAGAAAATCAGAGAGATGGCGAAAGATGAAGAGAAGGAATTTTCTTCAGAAGAACAGCACTCTAAAAACAAGATCATAAGCTTAATTTCTGAAATAGCGGGAAAAATAAAAAAAGCAGTTCTTAGCATTCTGACTGCGGTACAAAGTTTTTTGGGAATCCCATCCAAAATATTCAAAAAAATCCGGAATCTCACATTAACAATCAAAAAATTCTGTGGTAAGATAAACTGGTATAAGGAATTTATCAACCACGCCCAGACCAGAGCAGCACTTTCTCTTGTATGGAAAGATGGAAAGAAACTGGTACGGCATGTTCTTCCTACCAGGATTACAGGAAAGATCACATTTGGATGCGAAGATCCTTCGATCACAGGAACGGTGCTGGCAGTTCTTGGTATGACGATTCCTTTTCACAAGAATGCAATAGCAGTGACGCCTCTTTTTGACAGTGAGAATGTACTGGAGGGAGAGGTTATGCTGAAAGGCCGGATCTACGGAATCATGCTTCTGAAGACGGCTGCAGAGCTTTACTTTAATAAACATATCAAATACGTCATCCACCGATGGAGACATAAGGAGGTAAATCATGGAGAAAGAGAATAATTTCAAGGATACCGTGAATTCATTATTTAAAGGAATGGATGGATTTGTATCAGCCAAAACAGTTGTTGGTGATGCGATTCATGTAGGCGATACCATCATTCTTCCTCTGGTAGATGTATCTTTCGGTGTAGGAGCCGGGGCTTTTGAGGGAGATAAGAAGAACAATGGAGGTGGCGGTCTTGCAGGCAAGATGACCCCTTGTGCAGTCCTTGTGATTCAGAATGGGACAACCAAGCTTGTAAATGTAAAGAACCAGGACGGCCTTACCAAGGTTCTGGATATGGTTCCTGATTTTGTGAACCGTTTTGTGCCGGGAGCAGGCGGGGATTCTGAGGATGAGACAGAAGAATAAAACAGTGTGAACTGTACTCAGATCAGTTTTTAGGCATATACTGTAATAAAGAATACAGAAACGGGCAGACTTGCGTGGGAAAACTAACAGGGTTTATGTTGTTTTTTATTGGCGTTGGAATGGTTCTTGGCATTCTTATTACAGAAAATATTATTGTGATCTTCATTGCAGTGGCATGTCTGCTGTGTGGATATCATATGTTTTGCAGATAAGCGGGAAGTGTGTGGTATGCAGGCTTCCCGCTTTTTGATATCATAAAAAAGGACTGTGACTGGTGTGTATCAACCAGGAGACAGTCCTTATTCTTTAAGTATTTTTGTAAATAAAAACATAAAAAAACAGCCCCCGTGTAATACGGGGGCATACGCTTCTACTTATGCTCTCTCAACTTTTCCGGATCTTAAACAAGAAGTACATACATACATTTTCTTTGCTCCGCCGGCAGTTGTTTTTACTCTGACGGACTTAACGTTAGATTTCCACATTTTGTTGGATCTTCTATGGGAATGACTCACATTGTTTCCGAAATGAGCTCCTTTATCGCAGATTGCACATTTAGCCATGAATAGCACCTCCTTTTATCAACAGTCACCATTTTAACAGATGAATTGCTCTTTTGCAAGCAAAAAAAGGAAATTTATAAAAAATTCTGTAAGGTGGTTTTTTACAGAATAAATTAAACGTTGTGTTCCAGACAAAAAAAGGTTATAATGTAACTATATAAGTATTTAATTTTAAATGAAACAATGGAGGTACCCATATGAATGGACGTATAAATTCCGGATTGGGCCAGATTGTAATTGATACGGATGTCATTGCGACTTATGCCGGCAGTGTGGCAGTAGAGTGTTTTGGTATTATCGGAATGGCTGCTATCAGCATGAAAGACGGACTGGTTAAGCTTTTACGTATTGACAGCCTGAAGCATGGAATCAGTGTGAAGATCACAGATGATAACAAGATCCAGCTGAATTTCCATGTTATTGTAGCATATGGTGTGAATATCAGCACTATCGCAGATAATCTTGTCAACAATGTGAAATATAAAGTCGAAGCCTTTACAGGAATGGAGATTGAGAAGATCAACATCATGGTTGAGGGCGTACGTGCAATAGATTAGTTTTAGAGGAGGAACTTGTGGTGAATAATAAAACCATAGATGCTAAAATACTTTCCAGAATGTTTCTGGCCGGAGCCAAGAACCTGGAAGCGAAGAAAGAATGGATCAATGAACTGAATGTGTTTCCCGTACCTGACGGGGATACGGGAACGAACATGACGCTTACCATCATGTCTGCCGCTTCTGAAGTAGGAGTTCTTGCTGACCCGGATATGGAAACTCTGGCAAAAGCAATTTCTTCCGGTTCTCTCCGTGGAGCCAGGGGTAACTCAGGTGTTATCCTGTCACAGCTTCTCCGAGGCTTTACAAGAGGAGTACGTAAACTGAAAGATCTGGATGCACCGGCAATTGCCGCAGCTATGGAGCGAGGTGTTGAGACTGCATACAAGGCAGTTATGAAGCCGAAGGAAGGAACCATCCTGACTGTAGCCAGAGCAGCAGCGGATAAAGCTATCGAGCTTGCAGATGGTGCAGAGGATTTGGATTCATTCTTTAATGGAATCTTCCAGCACGCAGAGGAGACACTTGCGAGAACACCGGAGATGCTTCCGGTACTGAAAGAAGCAGGTGTTGTGGATTCAGGCGGACAGGGGCTTCTGGAAGTATTCCGCGGAGCTATTGACGGATATCACGGCAAGGAAGTAGATTACTCACAGTTTGAGGCATCTGCTGCTCCGAAGATTACCAAGATTTCTCCGCAGGCAGAGGCAGATATCAAGTTTGGTTACTGTACAGAGTTTATCATCCTTCTTGAGAAACCGCTTCCGCAGGAAGAAATCAGCCGTTTCCGTGAATTTCTGGATTCCATTGGTGATTCCATTGTACTGGTAGCAGACGATGAGATCGTTAAGGTACACGTGCACACCAATCATCCTGGTCAGGCATTTGAGCGTGCGCTCACATACGGCCAGCTTTCCCGCATGAAGATCGACAACATGCGCGAGGAACATCAGGAGAAGCTGATCAAAGACGCAGAGAAGCTTGCCAGAGAGCAGGCTGAGAAGGAGAAAGAGCCGCCGAAAGATTATGGGTTTATTTCCGTATCTGTAGGAGAGGGGCTTTCCCAGATCTTCCGTGAGCTTGGTGTAGATTATCTGATCGAGGGCGGACAGACCATGAACCCAAGTACAGAGGATATGCTCAATGCCATTGATAAAGTAAATGCGAAAACAATTTATATTTTTCCGAATAATAAAAATATTATCCTTGCAGCTAACCAGGCGAGGGATCTTACAGAGAATAAGGAAATCATCGTAGTGCCGACCAAGACGATTCCGCAGGGAATTTCCGCTATGATCAGTTTTGTTCCGGAGAAAGGCGGCGAGGAGAATCTTGTTTCCATGACAGATGCGATCTCCAGAGTGAAGACAGGCCAGGTTACCTATGCAGTACGTGATACACGCATTGATGACAAGGAGATCCATGAGGGAGACATCATGGGAATTGGAGATGCAGGTATCCTTGCAGTAGGCAGAGAACGTCTCCAGGTAGCTGAAGAGATGGTAGCTGAGATGGTTGATGAGGAATCTGAGATCATCAGTATATATTATGGAGAGGATGTATCTGAAGAAGATGCAGAAGTTCTTTCCGATGCACTTGCTGAGAAATATCCGGAGTGTGAGATTGAGCTGAACCAGGGTGGACAGCCGATTTACTATTATCTTATTTCCGTAGAATAAAGAGTACAGAAAAATGAATGATAAGACACCTTTACGTGAATTAAAAGGCGTGGGTGAAAAAACAGAGAAGCTTTTCCAGAAGATCGGGATCACGACTGCGGAGGAGCTTCTCCGTTATTATCCGCGTACTTACGATGTATATGAGGAACCTGTGGAGATTGCGTCAGCAGAAGAGGACAAGATAGTTTCTATCCGCGCCACTGTAGCCACCAGTATTTATATTAACCAGGTGAGAAATCTTCAGATTCTGACAACAACTGTGGCAGATGCTAGCGGCAGATTACCGGTTTCCTGGTTCAATGCACCTTATTTAAAAGGGACGATTAAAAAAGGCAGTGTATTCATCCTTCGTGGAAAGATCACCAGAAAAAAAGGCCGTCCCCAGATGGAACATCCGGAGATTTTTACCCCTGCAGCATATGAGGAGATCGTTCACAGCATGCAGCCTGTATACGGGCTGACGAAAGGTCTTTCCAATAAGGCAATCACGAAGTTGGTACATCAGGTTCTGGATACAAGACCTCTTCATGGAGAATATCTGCCGGAGGAGATACGGGAACGATATCAGCTTGCAGATGATAATTATGCGATCCGTACCATTCATTTTCCAAAGAATATGCAGGAGCTTCTTACTGCAAGGAAACGACTGGTATTTGATGAATTTCTGCTCTTTGTGCTGGCAGTACAGCTTCTGAAGGAGAAGACAGAAGAAGCTCCCAATACATTTCCTATGAAGCTAGTTTGGACAACTGAGGAGATCATAGAAGGTCTTCCCTATGAGCTGACGAATGCCCAGAAGAATGTATGGCATGAGATCGAGAGGGATTTATGCGGTCATAAACTGATGTCCAGACTTGTGCAGGGAGATGTTGGAAGTGGTAAGACAGTGATCGCATTTCTGTCTATGGTTCTTTCCGCAGAAAACGGGTTTCAGAGTGCGCTGATGGTTCCTACAGAGGTTTTGGCTAATCAGCATTACGAAGGTTTTCTCAAACTGATGGAAGAACAGAATATTACTTCCTGCCGTCCGGTTCTTCTGACAGGTTCTGCTACAGCCAAACAGAAACGAGAGATATATCAGAAAATTGCATCCGGTGAGGTAAATGTGATCATCGGAACCCATGCTCTGATCCAGGAGAAAGTGGAATATAAAAATCTGAGTCTTGTGATCACGGACGAACAGCACAGATTTGGTGTCCGCCAGAGAGAAGCATTGACAACAAGGGGAAATCCACCCCATGTACTTGTTATGAGTGCAACGCCTATTCCCAGGACACTGGCGATCATTTTATACGGAGATCTGGATATTTCCATTATTGATGAGCTTCCGGCAAAAAGACTTCCTGTTAAAAATTGTGTGGTAGGAACTTCCTACCGCCCCAAAGCCTATTCTTTCATTGAAAAACAGGTGCAGACGGGAAGGCAGGCTTATGTGATCTGCCCTATGGTAGAGGAGAGTGAGGGTTTGGATGCAGAAAATGTCACAGATTATGCCAAAAAACTGCAGGAAGTCCTGCCTGATGAGATCAGAGTAGAGATCCTTCACGGCAAGATGAAGCCCAAAGAAAAGAACAAGATCATGGAAGCTTTTGCCGCCGGTGAAATCCAGGTGCTGGTATCAACTACAGTAGTAGAGGTTGGAGTTAATGTGCCTAATGCAACTGTTATGATGGTGGAAAATGCAGAACGGTTCGGACTTGCACAGCTTCATCAGCTTCGGGGGCGTGTAGGACGTGGGGAACATCAGTCTTACTGCATTTTTATCCAGGGGAATAATGAGGAAGATACTTCCAGACGTCTGAAGATCCTCAATGAATCCAATGACGGATTTTATATAGCAGGAGAAGATCTGAAGCTTCGTGGGCCAGGAGATCTTTTTGGCATCCGTCAGAGCGGATTGATGGAGTTTAAGATCGGTGATATCTACAATGATGCCGGAATCCTGAAGAATGCAAGTGAGGCAGCCGGTGAGATCCTGACATTGGATTTTGACCTACGCCTGCCCCAGCATGAAGCTTTAAAGGAACGTCTTATGGGCTATATGAGTCAAGATCTGGAAAATCTGGGGATCTAATCTTGCGTTCAGCGAAAAAAAGTGATATCCTAATGCTCGAGAAAAGATTAACAAATTCCTTGTAAGGAGGCTATAAAAATGGCTAGAACAAAGAAAGCTGCAACCAAGACAACTGTAAAAACGGCTTCAGTAAGCGAGACTCCTGCAAAATCTGTAGTAACCGCATCAGAAGAGAAAGCCGTTAAGGCTGAGACACCGAAGACAGACGATGCAAAAGCATCTGTAGAGACAAAAGCAGCTGAGATAAAAGTAGAAGAAAAAACAGCAGAAGCAAAATCTGCTGAGGAGAAAACAACAGCCGTAAAGGCAGAAGAGCCGGTTAAGAAAACAGCTGCAAAGAAGACAACAACAAGAAAAACTGCTGCTAAGAGAACAACCAAGACAGCTGCTAAGACAACAGAGACCAAAACAACAAGAAAGACTGCTGCTAAGAAAACTGAGCCGGTTACAGAAGTATATGTTCAGTACTGGGGCAAGGAAATACATACTTCTGAGGTTGCAGAGAGAATCAAAAAAATCTGGACAGAGGATATGGGCAAGAAGGCTTCTGATCTGAAAGACCTTAAGATCTATATCAAACCGGAAGACAATGGAGCTCATTATGTGATCAACGGAGATGTTACAGGATTTATCGGACTGTAAACAGAGCTTTTACCGAATAGTAGATTAAAGAATATGTTGAATAGCCTGCTATAGAGTTGAACTATAACAGGCTATTTCTTTTGTGTATTTGACCAATGGGAAAGAGCATGGTATCATTCATTTATCTAATAAACATACTAAACAGATGGGAATATAATGAAATGAAACAGATATTATGCTTTGGAGATTCCAATACATGGGGATATGACGGAGAGAGCAGGGAGAGACTTCCATGGGGAGTCCGCTGGACAAGTCTTCTCCAAGAAAAACTGAATAAAGAAGAATATCGCGTAATCGAGGAGGGCCTGTGCGGAAGAACAACGGTTTTCGAAGATCCGCTCCGCGACGGAAGAAAAGGAACTGCACTTCTTCCTACGCTTCTGGAAACACATGCCCAGATGGATGTGATCACTTTGATGCTGGGAACCAATGACTGCAAAACAGTTTTCGGAGCATCAGCAGATGTGATCGGAAAGGGAATTACAAGACTGCTGGATCAGATCCAGGAATACGCACCAAAAGCGAAAGTACTCCTTATGTCACCGATTTATCTGGGAGAAAAAGTATGGCAGGAAGGATATGACCAGGAGTTTTCCAGGGAATCTGTAACTGTTTCCAGAAATCTGCAGTCCGTATATGAAAAAATCGCAGCTGCGCGGCACATCAGTTTTCTTCCGGCTGCATCCTATGTACATTGCTGCGATGCAGACCAGGAACATCTTGATGCAGCAGGGCATAAAGAATTTGCAGATGTAGTGTACAGAAAGCTACAGCCATTGCTGTAAAAAACGCTTTACTTGGACGGATGTTGGGAATATGTTAGAATAAAAGTGCATTTTCGGCAGTCAGTCTGTTTGAAAAGGCACTTTATTTGTGTGACAGTAAAAAAGATGTTGTCTGGCTGTTTTTATATCAGTCAGACAGCATCTTTTTTCTTGAGTTTTTCAACTCAGTATGGCAATAGATCTACTTTACGGTACAGATTTAGTACTGCTGGCTACTCTGGGAGCCGCTGGACATCTGACGCTCCTGTGCTTCGATCATTTTTTTGACCATATATCCACCTACAGATCCGTTCTGTCTGGAAGTCAGGTTTCCGTTGTATCCGTCTGTAAGCGGAACACCCAGCTCGTTTGCTACCTCATATTTGAAACGGTCAAGTGCGCCCTTTGCTTCCGGTACAACTGCTTTGTTAGAAGAAGTGTTACTTGGCATAATTCATTTCCTCCTTGGTTGTTGTTTGTTTTGATGTTACATTGCTAGTATATGAAATCCGGGAAATAATACACTGGCAGTTAAAGGAAAATAAGAATATAAAAATCGAATGTATGGTTGCCTTTTTGCAGATATAGTAGTTATAATAATATCTGCACAGCATATAATATCTGTCAGATAAAAAATAAGGAGATTTCTGTGAAAAAGAAACGATATCCCATATACAGGCAAAAATATAAACGAAAAAAACAGCCAGTGAAAAAAATATTCACAGCCATTGTCCTGTGTATTGTTCTTGCAGTATGCAATGGCTGGACACCGCCGCGAAATCTTAAAGAAGCAAAAACTCAAAGTCAGATATTCGGTCAGATTTTTCTTACATATATAGAAGAAAATGCAAAGATCTTCTGGGATGAGGCATCGGAATCCATTTCCGATGCAGTGACAGGAATGCTGGAACAATCTCGTACGGAGACAGGAGAACGGTCAGTATCTGTAACCCTGGATCATATACCAGAATACAGTGGCAGCCCATATGTGGAGATCAACGGAAATGTTCCTTCTTTTTCTGAGAAAAAGAAAAACGGTCCTGCATATGAATTTTACAGTGAATTGGATTCGCTGGGGCGATGCGGCTATGCGGAATCCAGGATCACGTCAGAACTGATGCCTGCAGAAGAACGGGGAGCGATCGGAATGGTGAAGCCTACGGGATGGCACACTGTAAAATATGACAGCGTAGATGGCCGGTATCTGTACAACCGCTGCCACCTTATCGGGTATCAGCTCACCGGTGAGAATGCAAATAAAAAGAATCTCATCACAGGTACCCGCTATCTTAATGTGACTGGCATGCTTCCTTTTGAAAATGAAGTGGCAGATTATGTGCACAATACCGGAAATCCCTGTATGTATCGTGTAACTCCGGTCTTCAGGGGTGATGATCTGCTGGCCGGGGGTGTGGAGATGGAGGCTGAATCTGTAAAAGATCAGGAAATATCTTTTCATGTTTTTGTATACAACGTACAGCCGGGAATCGGGATCGATTACAGTACCGGGAACAGCTGGGAAGAATAAAATATTAATTTTTCATGAATTTGTATGAATTAAATTGAACTTTTTTGTATGATATGCTAGAATCAGATACAGAGTTATAGTATTTTACCGATATACGCGGAGATAAAAGGATATAACCCGAGGGCAGAATGGAGAGGTGAATTTATGAATTTAGGAATTATTGCACATAACAGTAAAAAAGTTCTGATTGAAGACTTCTGTATTGCATATAAGAATATCCTTGCCAAGCACGAAGTATATGCAACCGGAACTACAGGAAGAAGAATTGAGGAAGCTACCAGCCTTCATGTTCATAAGTTTCTTGCAGGAAGCATTGGTGGAGACAAGCAGTTTATGGAGATGGTGGAGAGACAGGATCTGGATATGGTTATCCTGTTTTACAACCCGGTCATGACAGATCCGGCAGAACCGGACATTATGAGTATCGTTAAGCGTTGCGACCAGTATAATATTCCGGTCGCCACAAATATTGCGACTGCGGAGCTTCTGATCCTTGGTCTGGCCCGCGGTGATCTGGATTGGAGATTAAATCTGAAATGAGAGTAATAGCAGGAAAAGCACGTAGATTAAACCTAAAGACAATTCCCGGAAACGATACAAGGCCCACAACAGACCGTATTAAGGAAACTCTATTTAACATTCTCCAGCCTGAAATACCGGGCTGCAGGTTTCTGGATCTGTTTTCCGGAAGCGGTGCCATCGGTATTGAGGCACTGAGCCGCGGAGCTGATTATGCAGTATTTGTGGAGAAGAATCCCAAGGCATGCGCATGTATCCGCGAAAATCTTTCATTTACAAAACTTGCAGAAGGTGGTAAACTGCTGAACATGGATGTACTGCAGGCCCTGCGCTCATTAGAGGGCAGTGAACCGTTTGACTGTATTTTTATGGATGCACCTTATGAGCAGCGTCTGGAGCAGTCGGTTCTGGAATATCTGGCAGACAGTACTCTGGCAGATGAGAACACGCTTATTGTTATAGAAGAGGATCTGCACACAGACTTTTCCTACCTTGAGGAACTAGGATATCATTTGATCCGTTCCAAGGAATATAAGACTAACAAGCATGTTTTCTTAAAAAAATGAAAGAGAGACAGACATATGATAACAGCAGTATACCCGGGAAGCTTTGACCCGGCAACTTATGGACATCTTGACGTTATCAGTCGTGCAAGCGTTTCTTTTGACCAGGTTATAGTAGGAGTTTTGAATAATTCTGCAAAAACTCCGTTGTTTTCTGTGGAAGAACGTGTTAAGATACTAACAAAAGCGACAAAAGATATCCCGAATGTGGAGGTGAAAGCGTTCGAAGGCCTGTCAGTGAACTTTGCCAGGGAGAATCATGCCCAGGTGATCGTTCGCGGACTTCGTGCTGTCACAGATTTTGAATACGAGCTTCAGATGGCGCAGACCAACCGTGTCCTGGCGCCGGATGTGGATACTGTTTTTCTCACGACAAGTCTGGAATATGCATACTTAAGCTCCACGATCATGAAAGAAGTTGCTAATTTCGGAGGAGATCTGAGCAAGTTTGCACCAGGCGAGATCATAGAAGCAGTAAAAGAAAAATTGAAAAAAAGAGAAACAGAGAAATAAGGAGAGTGTATTATGAGCAGCAGAATTGAACAGATTATTCAGGAGATTGAAGAGTATGTAGACAGCTGTAAGTTCCAGCCTCTTTCTACTACCAAGATCGTAGTAAACAAAGAAGAAATCGAGGAGCTGTTACGTGAGCTTCGTCTGAAAACTCCGGATGAGATCAAGCGTTATCAGAAGATCATCAGCAACAAGGATGCAATCCTTGAGGATGCACAGTCCAAGGCTGACAGCCTGATCGCAGATGCACAGGCAAAAGCTCAGGAGCTGGTAACACAGCATGAGATTATGCAGAAGGCATATGCACAGGCAAATGAGACAATCAATGCTGCCAACAAGCAGGCTCAGGAGATCCTGGATTCTGCTACACAGGATGCTAACAGCATTCGTCTCAGTGCGATCACATATACAGATGATATGATGGCTAATATTGGTTCTGTCCTGAACCAGACACTGGAAGATGCGGGTGGTAAATACAAGGCATTTATTGATGCTCTGCAGAGTTGCCTTGAGGTTGTTAACCACAACCGTCAGGAGCTTGCACCACAGACAGCACAGGCAGCTGCAATTTCCAATACAATTCAGGATGATGACAGCACTTCCATAACAAAGGAAGATGAAGAGCTGTTAGATGATATCGGAGAGAACTAAGAGCAGGAGAATTACTGCTGTATTCAGGCATTTGGAAGTGACATAAGGAATCAGAGATAATCTGTTTTCCAGTACACTTTCTGTCTGTGCCATGATACAGAGTCCGCCAAAAGCAGTCAGCATCATGGAAAGATAGTATTGTTTTTTCCATGCGAGAGGCGAAAGGGCGATCCTGTGCAGACCTGTTGTCAGCTCAACAGGGACTGTAAACAGAATTCCGGTCAGTGGGCTAAGTGGCCAGTAATAACTAACGCATGCGCAGATCAGTGAGAACAGCAGAATATATCCCCCGAGACGTGTAATGGTTTCGAATCCGTTCATAATCGAGACATCCAGTATGACTCCTGTGGAGTCCTGTCCGGATGTCTCTTTCTTTTCATCTGTAGATTGGACAGAACTAACTGTATGGCCATGGTATACGATAAAACGGAAAAAAAGCATGCATATAAGATCTGCACCCAGAAGCAGCAACATGATCCGACTGCCTGATATCCTGTTTTTCAGGCAGTCTCCGGCCAGATAAGATAGAATAAATGCAGGGCTTGCATTGCAGGAAAAAGAAAGCAGATATTCCCCTTCCCTGCGGGATATCTGTTGATTTATGTAAAGGTCATGTGCCAGTTTGGCTCCCATAGGATAACCACAGAGAAGTCCCAGGAGAAAGACATAAGTTCCGGCAGGGGAAAGACCAAGGAGCTTTTTGGTCAAAGGTGCAGCAGGATTCAATAATTTTCGGATATTTCCGGTTTTTAATAAAATTCCGGTAAGGATCAGAAAAGGCAGGAGCGCAGGGATCATTACATTGAGCCACAGCGTCAGTCCGTCTCTGGCAGCAGGGAGAGCTTCTGCCGGGTGAAGCAGGAGAAAAAACAGCAGGTAGATACAGAAAAACAGGAGTAATTTTTGTTTCATGAAATCCTGACCTTGCTTTTTTTTCAGTATATGATTATTATAAAATATAAATGAATTTATGAAGTAAAAGGAGGCAGATATCTATGCCAGTATTAGAGAATTGTGAACCTAAGAGAGTTTTTCATTATTTTGAGGAAATCTGCAAAATCCCTCATGGTTCCGGTAATACGAAACAGATCAGTGATTACCTTGTGAAATTTGCAGAGGATCATGGATTTAAATATGTGCAGGATGAGATGAACAATGTGATCATCTACAAACCAGGCACAGCAGGATATGAGAAATCCCCTACTGTTATCATCCAGGGACATATGGATATGGTATGCGAGAAACGTCCTGATGTAGATCATGATTTTACAGAGGATGGGCTGAACATTTCTGTAAAAGACGGTTACGTAACAGCCAACGGAACTACACTTGGTGGCGATGACGGTATTGCAGTTGCCTATAGCCTTGCTCTTCTTGACAGTACAGATATTCCTCATCCGCCACTTGAAATACTTCTTACGGTTGACGAGGAGATTGGTCTTCTTGGTGCGGTAGGACTGGACTGCAGTGTTCTGGAAGGAAGAAGATTTATCAATCTTGATTCTGAGGCAGAAGGAAGCCTGTGGATCAGTTGTGCAGGCGGCCTTTCCGGTGTAAGCCATATTCCGGTTCAGCGTGTAGAGGGTGAGGGAGACAAAGTTCAGATTAAAATCTGCGGACTGATGGGAGGACATTCCGGAGCAGAAATCGATAAGAACAGAGCCAATGCCAATAAACTGATGGGACGTTTCTTCTATGGACTTAAGAAAAAAGCAGATTATGCTATCGTTTCTCTTGCAGGCGGGCAGAAAGATAATGCCATCACAAGAGAGTGTACGGCGCAGGTTCTGACAAATGCATCAGCAGAAGTAAAAGCTTATGCAAAAGAGCTTCAGGCGCAGATCCGTGAAGAATATGCCGGAACAGATGAGAATATTTCCATTGAAGTAACAGAGGAGGGTACTGTCTGCACACAGGTTCTTCATCCGACAAGCCAGGAAAAAGTTTTATTTTATCTTCAGAACGTACCGTTTGGAGTCCAGAAGATGAGCGGAACTATTCCGGGACTGGTAGAGACTTCCACGAACATAGGAATTCTCCGTCTTGATGAGGACGAGCTTTTTGCAAGCTCCAGCGTAAGAAGTTCTGTGGATACAGCATGCAGTGCATTATCTGATAAGATCGAGTATCTCACGGAGTTCCTTGGCGGTGAGTATGAAGTACAGGGGGCATATCCGGCTTGGGAATACCGCAAGGAATCACCGTTAAGAGACAAGATGGTAGACATCTTTGAGGAGATGTACGGACATAAACCGGAGGTCGTTGCTATTCATGCAGGACTTGAGTGCGGACTTTTCTATAAGAAAATGGAAGGACTTGACTGTGTTTCCCTTGGGCCGGATATGAAAAACATCCATACTTCCGAGGAAGTTTTAAGCATTGAGTCCACAGAGAGAGTATGGAATTATCTTGTTAAAGTTCTTGAAAATCTGAAAGACTGATAAGACAGTCCGGGAAATAAAAAGGCATAAATACTGATACCCTGAGGTGGAGCAGACGTTTTCCCTTGGGGTATTTTTGTGCATCATAAAAAGACATTGACCGGGGTATGGTTTGCAGGGAATAAGATTTTTTCTGAAAAATATTCATAAACAGAGTGTCACTGCATATATATAGATTTGTGGATGCATCACACAAAATGAATATTCTTCTATAATTTTTTGATAAAAAATTTATAAAGAATCCCTATTTTTCAAAACATATGTTATAATAAAAAATATATGCCGCTGTCACATAGGTTTAAGGTTTAGAAGTGACAGCAGATTTAAGGAGCGAGCAACATGGAAATACAGTTATGGCGAAGTATTCTGTGCCCTTACGAGCTGGCTGTCAAAGAGCTGACAGTCAAATTTGAACATATGATAGAAGAGTATCGTGAGAACGATCGTTATTCTCCCATTGAACAGGTCAGTGGAAGAGTAAAAAGTGTCTCCAGTATCCTGGAGAAGATGCAGCGCAAGCATATCCCCATTGAGCAGATGGAGACAGAGGTGGAAGACCTTGCCGGAGTCAGGATCATCTGTCAGTTTGAGGAAGATATTGATACAGTGGCTGCCATTATCCGAAGAAGAACGGATATGGAGGTAAAAAGTGAGAAGAATTACCTGACTCATATCAAACAGAGCGGATACCGCAGTTACCATATGATCCTCTATTATACAGTAGAGACGATCAATGGTCCCAAGAGACTTCAGGTGGAGATACAGATCCGTACTATGGCAATGAATTTCTGGGCAACCATCGAACATTCCCTTCAGTATAAATATAAAGGAGATATGCCGCCTCATGTGGCAGAACGTCTCAGTAAGGCATCCGATGCCATTATTTCGCTGGATCATGAGATGTCGTCTGTGCGTAATGAGATCATGGATGCACAGAACTCATCCCAGATGCAGTCCAATCTGGTGAAAGATATTCTGAATAACATCGAGAATCTTTACCGTGTATCCAGTGAGCGTGAAGTCAGCAAGATCCAGGATGAATTCCTTAGAGTATTTAAGACCAAGGATCTGCGTAAGCTGGAGAGATTTCACAGGCAGCTTGATATCATTGCTGAAGGCTACCGTGCCCAGGCTGTTCATCACAGCATGTAGTACGCCAGGTGCATTTGGAGTGAACAATTCAGAAATCTGAAAATATACATACATATGAGGAATGATAAATGCAGGATTTTTTACCGGTTACAAGGGAAGATATGAAGTCAAGAGGCTGGGAAGCGGTCGATTTTGTCTACGTGACAGGCGATGCCTATGTGGATCATCCGTCTTTTGGATCTGCTATTATCGGACGCCTTCTGGAAAGCAGAGGCTACCGTGTAGGAATGATCCCCCAGCCGGACTGGCGAAAGAAAGAAAGTATCCAGGTGTTCGGGGAACCGTGCCTGGGTTTTCTTGTTACAGCCGGAAACATGGATTCCATGGTGAATCATTATACGGTTTCCAAGAAACACAGAAGTACAGATGCCTATTCTCCGGGAGGAAAAATGGGCCTGAGGCCGGATCGTGCCTGTGTTGTATACAGTAATCTGATCCGGCAGACATATAAGCATACACCTATCATTTTAGGTGGAATTGAGGCAAGCCTTCGAAGAATGGCACATTATGATTACTGGGAAAACAAGGTAAAACACAGTATTCTTATTGATTCCGGCGCAGATTTGATCTCCTATGGCATGGGAGAGCATTCTATTCTGGAGATCGCAGAAGCACTGCAGAGCGGGATCCCGGTGGAGGAGATTACCTATGTGGCAGGAACTGTTTTTAAGAGTCATGATATAGGCAGAGTGTACGAGCCCCTGATCCTTCCTGATTTTGAACAGGTACAGACAGATAAGAAGGCTTATGCAGCCAGTTTTGCTATTCAGTACCGAAATACAGATCCTTTCACAGCCAGATCGCTGGCAGAATCCTATGGAAACCGCGGATATGTGATACAGAATCCGCCGGCACAGCCACTTACAGAAATAGAGATGGATGATGTTTACGATCTGCCCTATACAGGACAGTATCATCCCATGTATCAGAAGGACGGCGGGATCCCGGCACTGAAAGAGATCAAATTCAGTCTGACCAGCAATCGTGGATGTTTTGGAAGCTGTAATTTCTGTGCACTGACCTTTCATCAGGGGCGTATCCTCCAGACGAGAAGCCACGAATCCATCCTGAAAGAAGCAGTACGGATGACAGAAGATCCTGATTTCAAAGGGTATATCCACGATGTAGGAGGCCCAACTGCTGATTTTCGTCATCCATCCTGTAAAAAACAACTGACAAAAGGTGTCTGCCAGAACCGGCAGTGTCTGTTTCCATCTCCATGTAAGAACCTTACGGTGGACCATAAAGATTACCTGAAACTTCTTCGTGAAATTCGCAATATTCCGAAAGTCAAGAAAGTTTTTGTACGTTCGGGAATCCGTTTCGATTATCTGATGGCAGATCCTGACAAGACATTTCTTAATGAACTTGTGAAATATCATGTCAGCGGACAGCTCCGCGTTGCACCGGAGCATGTTTCTGATGAAGTCCTGAAATATATGGGAAAACCGAAACATGCAGTATATGAAGGTTTCCTGAAGGAATATGAAAAAGCCAATGCCCGCACAGGCAAACAGCAGTATGCAGTTCCTTATTTCATGTCTTCCCATCCGGGATGTACCATGAAAGAGGCCGTGAAACTGGCAGAATATGTGAGGGATCTTGGATTTACTCCAGAACAGGTTCAGGATTTTTATCCTACTCCTTCAACTCTTTCCACTTGTATGTACTATACAGAGATCCATCCTCTTACAGGTGAGAAGGTCTACGTGCCTAAGAATCCTCATGAAAAAGCGATCCAGAGAGCTCTGATGCAGTACAAGAATCCGGAGAACCGGGAGCTGATTCTGGAAGGCCTTAAGATGACCGGCAGGATGGATCTGGTAGGATTTGGCCCCAAATGCCTGATCCGGCCAAGAGAACTTCATGGAAAAAATACTTCTGGCAGAAATGCTGACAGGAACCAGAGTGGACGAAAGGCTGCAGAAAGAAATTCCAGCTCTTCAGCGAAAAAGACATCAAAAACACGGGTAAGGAGTTCTTCACATGAAAAATACAAAAAAAACAAAAACAAGAAAAGGTGATTTCGGCTACTTCAGCAGCGAAAAAAAAAGGCGGCTTCTGATCACAGCAGGGCTTTTTTCCCTGCCCCTTATCATCTTTTTTGTGGCCTGGGCTGTCAACGGTACAAGAATGACAGTATGGACGGTGCTTACAGTTGTAGGTTGCCTTCCAGGATGTAAGTCAATGGTAAGCCTGATTATGATCCTGATGCGCCATCCAATGGATGAAAAGCTGTATAAAGAGATTTGCAGTCATGCAGGAGATCTTGTTATGGCTTATGAGATGTATATGACTTTCTATGAAAAGAGTGGTTATCTGGATGCAGTTGCCGTATGCGGAAATACAGTGGTTGGCTACACCAGTGATCCCAGGGCAGATACTGCATATCTGGCAGAGCAGTCCCAGAAGATCGTGCGCAAAAACGGATATAAGGTAGATGTAAAGATCCTGAAAGATCTGAAACCATATCTGGAACGTCTGGATTCCATGAATGAGCATAAAGAATCTTTGCGAAACGGAATCAAATTCACACCGGATGACCGCTATCCGGATCTTTCCAGGGAAGAGCTGATCAAGCATACGATCCTGGCAATCTGTCTGTAGGAGTATTATATAATGAAAGAATTTATCATTAACGATAACGAGGCAGGGCAGCGTTTTGACAAATATCTGGCCAAGCTTCTCAGGGAAGCTCCGAAAAGTTTTTTGTATAAGATGATGCGTAAGAAGAACATCATTCTTAATGGTAAAAAGGCCACCGGAAATGAGAAACTGTTTTCCGGAGACTATGTGAAACTGTTTTTAAGTGATGAGACTTTTGAAAAATTCAGCGGAAGTATTCCTGCACCGCGGGCAAAACATTCACTGGATATTGTATATGAAGATGAAAATATCCTGCTGATCAATAAGCCTTCAGGAGTACTTTCCCAGCCTGCGGATGACGGAACACCGTCACTGGTGGAATACCTGACAGGATATCTTCTTGATAAGGGCTGTCTTACGGAAGAGGACCTGAGAACATTCCGGCCATCTGTATGCAATCGTCTTGACCGGAACACCAGCGGTTTGATCGCAGCAGGCAAAAGTCTTGCAGGACTGCAGGCACTTTCCGAAATGTTTAAAAAGAGAAATCTCCATAAATATTATCTCTGTCTTGTGGAAGGCGTTTTGAAAGAAGAGAAGTATATTAAGGGATTTCTTACAAAGGACAGGAAGAATAATAAAGTAACGATACACAAAGCTGAGAAAGATGGTGCACTGGCAATTGAAACCAGATATTTCCCGCTGGCAGATAACGGCAGACGGACACTTCTTAAAGTAGAACTGATCACAGGACGGGCTCACCAGATCCGTGCTCATCTTGCATCAGAAGGGCATCCGGTTGTTGGTGATCCGAAATACGGAAGAGCTGGAAATCAGATAAAAAGTCAGCTGCTTCATTCCTTCCGGATGGAGTTTCCATCTGTGGAAGGTACGCTTTCCTATCTTTCGGGAAAGACATTCACAGCACCGGTACCGGAGATTTTTCTCAGAATATTAAAAGAGGAACAGTTGGAGGAGAGTTATTATGAAAATCTGGAATGAAATATGGGATTATGTGAAAATGATCATTATTGTGGTGGTTGTAGTCCTTGTAATCAATAATGTAGTATTGATCAATGCAAAGATCCCTTCAGAATCCATGGAAAATACCATCATGACAGGCGACCGTATCTTTGGTTATCGTCTGGCTTACGGGTTCAATATGAATCTGTTTGGAAATGAGATCTCCAAGAAATGGAAAGATCCGGAACGTTTTGACATTGTGATCTTCAAATATCCGGATGATGAGTCTCAGCTTTTTATCAAGCGAATCATCGGACTTCCGGGAGATAAAGTAGAGATCAAAAATGGTAAAGTATACATTAATGATTCAGAGACCCCGCTGGATGATTCCTTTGTGCCAGAGACTCCGCTTGGAAGTTTCGGGCCTTACGAAGTTCCTGAGAACTGTTATTTTATGATGGGTGATAACCGTAATAATTCCAAGGACTCCCGATACTGGACCAACACATTTGTAAGATTCGACCAGATTGTTGGAAAAGCTGAGATTCGCTACTTCCCGTCCATCAAGTTGCTGAATTAAAAGGCGGTGCACAGATATGGCAACATGGAACAGCAGAGGTCTTCGGGGGTCTACGCTGGAAGAACTGATCAACCGTACCAATGATCAGTACAGGGAAAAGGGACTGGCCCTGATCCAGAAGATCCCCACACCTATTACACCGGTCAAAATGGACAGGAACAGCCGACACATTACATTGGCGTATTTTGAACAGAAAAGTACAGTAGACTATATCGGAGCAGTACAGGGGATTCCTGTCTGCTTCGATGCCAAGGAATGCTGTGTAAAGACCTTTCCCCTCGCGAATATTCATCCTCATCAGGTAACATTTATGGAAGAGTTTGAAAAGCAGAGGGGGATTGCTTTTTTTCTGATCTATTTCAGTGCAGATAATATTTTTTACTATCTGACACTACGCAAACTTCGGGAATTCTGGAAGCGGATGGAGGATGGCGGAAGAAAAAGCTTCCGCAGGGATGAGCTGGATGAGGAATTTTATCTCCCCGGAAAAAGTGGATTTCTGGTACCATACCTGGACGGGATTCAGAAAGATCTGCAATTACGGGATTGACTTTTGAAAAAGTTTCCTATATAATCTAATTTAAGTTTTTTCGTGGTAGCATGGTAGCGAACTAAAGCGACATTCACGGAATTTCAAATACTCTTATGGAGGAGATCAACATGCAGCGTATTTTTCATACACCTGAAGGTGTGCGGGACATTTATGGAAAGGAATGCAGCCGCAAGAAACGGCTCCAGAAGGAGCTCCATCAGGTGTTTTCAAGATATGGATATGAAGATATAGAAACACCAGGATTTGAATATTTTGAAGTGTTCAGCAATGAAGTAGGAACCATACCATCCAAGGATCTATATAAATTTTTTGACAGAGAAGGCAATACTCTTGTTTTAAGACCGGATTTTACGCCATCTGTTTCAAGAGCATGTGCAACGTATTTTGATCCGGAAGATGGTCCGGTAAGTCTTTGTTACACTGGAAATACTTTTATCAACAATTCCAGCTACAGAGGACAGATGAAAGAGAGCACCCAGATGGGCGTGGAACATATCGGAGATGATTCAGCAGCAGCAGATGCAGAGATTCTTGCCATGACAGTAGAATGTCTGAAGGCAGCAGGCCTTACAGAGTTCCAGGTCAGCGTAGGACAGGTTGATTATTACAAATCCCTTCTTGCAGAAGCAGATCTGGAGCCGGAGATGGAGGAACATCTTCGTGAGCTGATTTCTCAGAAGAACTATTTCGGTGTGGAAGAACTTCTGAAGGGGCAGAGCTTAAGCGAAAGCCTTTCTGAGGCGTTTGCAGAACTGCCGCAGATGTTCGGTTCAGCAGAAGTTCTGGAAAAAGCAAAGAAACTTACCACCAATCCGGAGGCACTGGCAGCTGTAAAACGTCTGGAAGAGATCTACGAGATCCTGAAAGTTTACGGATGTGAGAAATATGTTGCTTTTGATTTTGGAATGCTCAGTAAATTCCGCTATTATACAGGAATTATTTTCCAGGCTTATACATATGGAACCGGTGAACCGCTTGTCAAGGGAGGCCGTTACAATGAGCTGATGAAACATTTCGGAAAACCGGCATCCTCCATTGGTTTTGCCATTGTTGTAGATAACCTGATGCTTGCGCTTTCCAGACAGAAACTGACTGTTCCTGTCGATGACAAGGCTGTTGTGATCACATATGGTCCTGAAGAACTGAAAGAAGCGATCAGAGAAGCGATGAAACTTCGAAAAGAAGGCAAAAACGTGGCATTACGCCCGTCAAAGGAGGAGCAGGACTGATGAGATATCTTACATTTGCCCTCACAAAAGGGCGTCTGGCTAACAAGACTTTGGACATGTTTGAAAAGATCGGAATCACATGCGAGGAGATGCGAGACAAAAACTCACGGAAACTGATCTTTGTCAATGAGGAATTGAAACTGAAATTTTTCCTTGCAAAAGGTCCTGACGTACCTACTTATGTAGAATATGGTGCGGCAGACATTGGTATCGTAGGAAAAGATACGATCCTGGAAGAAGGACGGAAGCTTTATGAGGTAATGGATCTGGGATTTGGAGCCTGCCGCATGTGTGTGTGCGGACCGGAAAGTGCCCGTGAAGTGCTTGATAACAACCAGCTGATCCGAGTTGCTACCAAATATCCGAATATTGCAAAAGATTATTTCTACAATAAGAAGCATCAGACTGTAGAGATCATCAAGCTGAATGGTTCCATTGAGCTTGCGCCTATTGTAGGACTTTCCGAGGTGATCGTGGATATCGTGGAAACAGGAAGTACACTCCGTGAGAACGGACTGAAAGTTCTTGAAGAAGTCTGCCCTCTGTCTGCGCGCATGGTAGTCAACCAGGTAAGCATGAAGATGGAAGATGAACGTATCCGCAAACTGATCACAGAACTTCGAGGCGTGATCTGATAAACTGAGAAATGCATTCGGAGAACCAAATACAGAAAGAAGGCAGAGAATAATATGCGTAAGGTAAAACTGACCAAAGAATCCACAAAAGATATTCTGGAGAATCTTTTAAAAAGAAGCCCGAACAATTACGGCAAATATGAAGATGCAGTAACTACTATCCTCGCAAAAGTAAGGGCAGAGGGAGATGCAGCACTTTTCGAATATACAAAAGAATTCGATAAGGTTGACGTAACAAAAGAGACGATCCGTGTCACACAGGAGGAGATCGACGAGGCATATAAACTGGTAGATCCGTCACTTATCGACGTGATTCGCAAAGCACTGGTAAATATCCGGAGCTTTCACGAGAAACAGCTTCAGAACAGCTGGTTCACAAGCACAACAGACGGAACCATGCTCGGTCAGAAAGTAACTGCCCTGAACCGTGTTGGCGTTTATGTTCCAGGTGGAAAAGCAGTTTATCCGTCATCTGTACTTATGAATATCGTTCCTGCAAAAGTGGCCGGCGTAGACCGTATTGTGATGACAACTCCTCCTGGAAAAGACGGCAAAGTAAATCCAAGTACCCTGGTAGCTGCAAACGAGGCTGGTGCAGATGAGATCTATAAAGTAGGCGGAGCACAGGCGATCGGAGCACTTGCATACGGAACAGAGAGCATTCCGAAAGTAGATAAGATCGTAGGACCAGGAAATATTTTTGTGGCTCTTGCTAAAAAAGCTGTTTACGGCTATGTAAGCATTGATTCCATTGCGGGTCCAAGTGAGATCCTTGTTCTTGCAGATGAAACAGCAAACCCGCACTATATTGCAGCAGACCTTCTTTCCCAGGCAGAGCATGATGAGATGGCATCTGCGATCCTGATCACAACAAGCGAGGAATTCGCAGACCAGGTTGATAAAGAAGTCAGAGGTTTCGTGGAGAAACTTTCCAGAAAAGCGATCATTGAGAAATCTCTTGAGAATTTTGGCTACATCCTGATCGCTGAGGATATGGATGAAGCTATTGAGGCTGCCAATGAGATCGCTTCTGAGCATATGGAGATCGTTACCAGAAATCCATTCGAAGATATGATGAAAGTCCGCAACGCAGGTGCGATCTTTATCGGTCAGTACAGCTCTGAGCCTCTTGGAGATTATTTTGCAGGACCGAACCATGTGCTTCCTACCAACGGAACTGCCAAATTCTTCTCAGCACTTTCTGTTGACGATTTTATCAAGAAATCAAGCATTGTATATTATTCCAGAGAGGCACTGAAAAAAATCCATAAAGATATTGTCCAGTTTGCCACATCCGAACAGCTGACAGCTCATGCCAATTCCATTGCTGTCCGTTTTGAAGATGAGGATAAGGAGAATGAATAATGGCAAGAGAAGCATCCATTAAGAGAAATACAAAAGAAACACAGATCCAACTGAAACTGAATATTGACGGAACCGGACGTTCTGATATCAACACAGGCATCGGATTTTTTGACCATATGCTTGATGGCTTTACACGCCACGGACTTTATGACCTTGACCTTAAAGTTCAGGGGGACCTGAATGTAGATGATCACCATACAATAGAAGATACAGGGATCGTTCTTGGAAATGCCATCCGTGAGGCAGTTGGCGATAAAAAAGGTATCAAACGTTATGGCAGCTGCATTCTTCCTATGGATGAGGTACTGGTGATCTGCGCAGTGGATCTTTCCGGAAGACCTTATCTTGGCTGGGATGCAGAGTTTGCAACAGAGAAGATCGGTGATATGGCAACAGAGATGTTAAAAGAGTTTTTCTACGCTGTTTCCTACTCTGCAGCTATGAATCTTCATATCAAGGTTCTTTCCGGTGGAAACAGCCATCACGTTGCAGAAGCCATGTTTAAAAGCTTTGCAAAAGCTCTTGATGCTGCCACACAGTATGATTCCCGAATCACAGATGTACTTTCCACAAAGGGAAGTCTCTGATATAAAGGAGAGGTTATGAATAAACAGTTGATTCCCTGTCTTTATCTTCATTCTGAGAGGGCAGTGACAGGATTTGGACAGAGAAATCTTTTCGGAGATGGAAATGTAGAGACACTTGCGAAATTTTACGGTGACAACGGAGCAGATGAACTGTTGGTATTTGACTTTTCTTCTGCAGATGCAGAACATGACCGCGCTATCGGAAAGATTCGTGACATTTGCCGTAGTGCAGAGATTCCGGTAATTGCTGCCGGAAATATCAAGCGCGTGGAAGATGTAAAGAAACTGATCTATGCAGGATGCGCCAGAGTTGTGCTGAATTTTTCCAAAGTGAGCAATATCGAACTTCTGGAAGAAGTCTCCAGACGTTTCGGAAAAGAGCGCATGGTGATAAGTATTTCCGATCTCAGTGAGTTTATGGACAACCAGGCTCTTATTGAAGAGTATGCAGACCGGGTTCTTGCACTGGATACTGTTCAGGACGAGATCGCAGCGATTTCATCTGTGCCGATCATTCTTCACACAGACGAGAACAAAAAAGAAAAAGTAATGAAACTTCTGAAAGATGATGCTGTTTCCGGCCTTTGCGGTGCGTATGTGAGCAGCATGGATAATGATCTTCATACTTTGAAAGAGGACTGCGAGGAAGCAGGAATCCCGGTTAATACCTATAAGAGTAACATTGCCTGGGCAGATTTCAAACTGAACAGTGACGGGATGGTTCCTGTGGTCGTCCAGGATTACCGTACAGACGAAGTGCTGATGCTTGCTTATATGAACGAGCTTGCTTTTGATACCACACTGAAGCTGGGAAAGATGACTTACTGGAGCCGCAGCAGAAATGAACTCTGGACAAAAGGCCTGACTTCCGGTCATGTCCAGTATGTAAAGTCACTTACGATTGACTGCGACAATGACACTATCCTTGCAAAAGTAGATCAGGTAGGAGCAGCCTGCCATACCGGAAACCGTACCTGTTTCTTTAAGCCACTGATGAAAAAAGAGTGTGATGATACCAATCCGCTTCATGTATTCCAGAACGTCTACGACGTGATCACAGACCGCAAAGAACATCCGAAAGAAGGTTCTTACACCAATTATCTTTTTGATAAAGGTATCGACAAGATTCTTAAAAAAGTCGGTGAAGAGTGCACAGAGATTGTGATCGCAGCCAAGAATCCGGATAAAGAAGAGATCAAATACGAGATTTCTGATTTCCTCTACCATATGATGGTGCTTATGGTAGAAAAAGGTGTCAGCTGGGAGGATATCACCAGAGAGCTGTCAAAAAGATAATAATTTCCCGAGATCTATCTATACAGTGCCGGTTAGGCATGATATACTTGTCAGATAAAGTGCGGAACTATAATGATAAGAGGAAAGGGAAACAACCAATGATCAAAATTGATGACTGGGTGATTGAAAAAGGAGAGAAAGCACAGGGAAAGATTGAAATCGTCGGACGGGGTATGGCGATGCCGGCTACCGTGATCTGCGGAGCAGAAGATGGTCCTACCATACTGATCACAGCTGGAATCCACAGTGCGGAATATGTAGGAATCCAGGCGGCCATGGAACTGGCGAAGGAATTCCAGCCTGAAGAACTGAAGGGTAATGTGATCATCATTCCCCTTGTGAATGTCAGTGGATTTGAACATCGTACCATGAGCATGGTTTATGAAGACGGAAAAAACTTAAACCGTGTTTTCCCGGGCAATCCCGAAGGAACAGCTGCAGAATGCATTGCCTGCACTATTGTCAGGAAGCTCTTTTCCATCACAGACTACTACATTGATCTGCACAGCGGAGATGGTTACGAACAGCTCCACCCATATGTTTACTATGTAGGCGTTGTAGATGAAGATACTGTGGAGAAATCTTTACATATGGCAAGACATATCGGCGTGAAATATGTAGTTCGTTCCACAACAGCTACAGGTGGTGCTTATAATTATGCGGCTTCTCTTGGAATTCCAAGTATCCTTATAGAAAGAGGCGGTCACAGTTACTGGACATGGGAGGAAGTGGAACAGGACAAACGGGATGTCCGCCATCTTATCCTTCATCTTCAGGGGAAGAAATGCCAGGGACTGAAACATTACCGCCAGATGCTTCTGGAAAATGTTGTCTATGAATATGCACCTTACACCGGATGCTGGTATCCGTCAAAGAAGCCGGGAGAATACTTCTTCAAAGGGGAAGACCTGGGAGAACTTCGGGATTATTATGGAAATCTTCTTTATACATCTGTTGCAACAGAGAATGGAGTTGTTCTCTACCAGACAGCAAGTCTGAATATTATTGAAGATGGTCCGATGATCGCATATGCGGCGATCACTGAGACTTTATTTGAAAGTGAATAAGAAAAGTTATTAAAAGAGTCCAGGAAACTCCTGTATGTTACGGACATACCTCAGTCAGGAATGTTACGTAATATGCAGGGGTTTTTTACTTTATAGTAATATTATCTCAGTAATATATACATATCGGGGTATACGTATATTATCCGAAATACCTTACGGGGTATAGGTACAATTCGGAAAAAAAAGCGAATTGTGTCAAAAATATGAAAAATATTGTATTTTTCTATAGACAGGAAATATTTTCTGTCATATAATTAATTTCGTAATTTAATAGTTTTTGCTGATTTTTATATCAGTCATTGCAAGTTCCAGCATGGATTAATAGGGAAACCGGTGGAATTCCGGTACGATCCCGTCACTGTAATGGGGAATCCTCAGATATAATGCCACTGGGAGAGACCGGGAAGGCGTCTGAGGGTGAGGAGCCTAAGTCAGGAGACCTGCTTGCAATTGTCCAGGAATGATTCTTACGGAAGATAGGAAACATGCTTTTTTGTGCCCGGTATTTCGTCGCGGGCATTTTTTGTGCATTTTTCTAAAAATCTTATGCATTTCTGCCTAATAGAATCCCTGTTGTTATATAATCTGACTATTTTACGATAAGTCAGTTAAAGATGACTGAATTAAAATCGCATCAAAGGAGGAAAGGAGTAAAACGTGACAAAGAAACAAGTTGGAAAAAGATTTCTCCAGATTATAATTGTATTATTTGGAATCAGCTTTTTCACATTTGGACTGACCTACCTGTCACCCGGTGATCCTGCGGAGATCATGCTGACAGAGTGTGGTAATCTTCCTACACCGGAGCTTCTGGAACAGACAAGACATGAGCTTGGTCTTGACCAGCCATTTCTTGTACAGTACGGTTCCTGGCTGAAGGGTGTTGTTACAGGAGATATGGGACAGTCCTATTCTTTCAAAATGCCGGTAACAGACAAACTGGTATCCTGTTTCTGGCCTACATTTAAAATGTCGCTATTAGCACTTCTGATGATGGTCATTATTTCCATACCTTTGGGAATCCTGGCAGCTGTATATCAGAACCGATTTCCGGATTATTTTGTGAGGGGCATTACTTTCGTGGGAGTATCTGTTCCAAGCTTCTGGCTGGGACTTATACTTCTCAGTATCTTTGGAGTTCAGCTTCGCTGGATCAATGTGGCAGGAGGAAGTACTGATTTTAAAGCCATGGTTCTTCCGGCTCTGACCCTTGCACTTGCCATGTCAGCGAAATATACCAGACAGGTAAGAAGTGCAGTACTGGAGGAGCTTCATCAGGATTATGTAACCGGTGCAAGAATGCGAGGAATTAAAGAAAGTGCGATCCTCTGGAAGCATGTTCTTCCTAATGTAATGCTTCCGCTGGTGACACTGCTGGGTCTTTCTCTGGGAAGCCTCCTTGGAGGTACCGCAGTTGTAGAGATCATTTACAACTGGCCGGGAATGGGAAATATGGCAGTAAAGGCAATTTCCTGTCGTGACTATCCTCTTGTACAGGGCTATGTACTCTGGATCGCTATCCTTTATATGTGCATCAACCTGCTTGTGGATCTGTCCTATACTTATCTTGATCCAAGACTTAAGGAGGATAGATAATTGAAAAAGGTATTACGAACATTCAAAGAAAATAAACAATTCACTCTTTTCTTTATTCTGGGTCTTTTGGTGATCGGTGTCGCGATCTTTGCACCGCAGCTTTCACCATATGATCCACTGGATGCAGTTATGACCGAATCACTGCAGGAGCCAAGCTCTGCTCATCCGTTTGGAACGGATAAGCTTGGACGAGATCTTCTTTCCCGTGTTATCTTCGGAACAAGAACTTCTCTGATCATGACATTATGTCTGGTTGCTGTGATCTTTGTGATCGGTACATTTTTAGGAGTTATCGCCGGATATTTTGGCGGTATCGTTGATGCGGTTATCATGCGTATTGCAGATATGATGATCTCCTTCCCGGGTCTTGTACTGGCTATTGCAATTGCCGGTATGCTGGGACCAAACCTTGTTAATGCCGTTATCTCCATCGCGGCTGTGAGCTGGACGAAATATGCCCGCCTTGCAAGAAGTATGGTTTTAAAAGTCAAGAAGAGTCTTTATATAGAGGCAGCAGTGGTAAATGGAACAAAAACATGGAAAATTCTTCTTGTGCATGTTCTTCCAAACATGGTAACACAGATGGTGGTAACTGCGGCAGCAGATATCGGAACCATGATGCTTGAGCTGGCGTCTCTTTCTTTCCTGGGATTTGGTGCGACTGCGCCGACACCGGAGTGGGGACTTATGCTTAACGAAGGAAGGACATACATGGCAAAAGCGCCATGGCTTATGATCTATCCTGGTATTGCTATTGTGATCTGCGTTGTTGTTTTCAATATGCTTGGAGACAGCATCCGTGATGTACTTGATCCGCGCCAGGATTAAAAAAATTTTAAAACAGTTTCTGTAACAAACCAACACCAATTAATAAGTATTATTTATCTTTAGGAGGATGAAATGAGAAATAACGTAGTAAAAAAAGTGCTGGCTGCTACACTTGCGTGTATGATGACTTTTTCCATGACAACAGTTGCTCAGGCCAAGGGCGACAAAAACAGTGATAAAGAGATCACCATCGGAGTAACAAGCTTTGCAGATACACTTGAGCCGACAGAGCAGTATTTCAGCTGGGTAGTATCCCGTTACGCGATCGGTGAGTGCCTTACAAAATTCGATGAGAACGGTGAAATCGTTCCATGTCTTGCAGAAGAGTGGGATAACAGCGAAGATGGTAAAACATGGACATTTAAGATCCGTGAAGGCGTAAAATTTTCCAACGGAGATGACATGACACCGGAGATGGTAAAAGCTTCCATCGAGCGTACTGTTGAAAAAAGTGACCGTGTTCCGGAGTTCTTTGATCTTGACAGCATTGAGGTTGACGGACAGAACCTGATCTTCCATCTGAACAGAGCTAACGCAAACATGGCAGGATGCCTTGCAGACCCGCTTTTCCTTATTGTAGATACTAACGTAGATGATTCCACATTCGCAATGGAAGGACCGATCTGTACAGGACCTTACGCAGTAGAGTCCTTCAGCCCGACAGATTCCTGTGTCGTAGTAAAGAATGAAAACTACTGGGATGGAGAAGTTCCTCTTGATAAAGTTACACTGAAATGTGTTGATGACCAGACAACACGTTCCATGGCTCTTCAGACAGGTGAGATCGATATTGCTTACAACCTGAAAACTGAGAACCTGGTTGAGTTTGAGGGAAATGACAACTACGATATCCAGGAGCTTCAGTCTCTTCGCTCCACCTATGCATTCATGAACCAGAACGAGGATCATGCACTCAGCGATAAGGCTCTTCGCCAGGCACTTCTTCGTGGCCTTGACAAGGAAACATACTGCAATACTCTTCTTGAGGGTGGGGCAACAGCTGGTAAAGCACCAGTACCTCCGACACTTGACTTTGGATTCGATGACCTGAAGGACGAGAATACTTATGATCCGGATGGCGCAAAAAAGATTCTTGATGAAGCCGGATATAAAGATGTTGATGGTGATGGATTTGTAGAGACTCCTGACGGAGATCCGCTTGTTCTTGATTTTGTTATCTACACAAGCCGTGCCGAGCTTGGTGTATACGCACAGGCAGCACAGGCCAGCCTGAAAGAGATCGGTATCAATGTAAATCTGAATACTGTAAGTTATGAGACACTTCTTGACATGAGAGATTCCGGTCAGTATGATCTTCTGATCTGGAACGTGCTGGTGGCAAACACAGGAGATCCTGAGAACTACTTAAGAGAGAACTGGTACAGCTCCTCTGCAAACAATACAGCAGGATATAATAACCCGGATGTTGATAAGCTTCTTGATGAGCTTGCTCAGACATTTGATGAGGACAAGAGAAAAGATCTCATCATTGATATTCAGCAGGATATTATGGATGATGCTGCAACTGTATTCTTTGGTTACGAAACAACCTATCTTTTCTCCAACAAGAAGGTAACAGGAGTTAAGATGTATCCGATGGATTACTACTGGCTGACAAAGGATATCACTCTTGCCGAGTAAAGGAGCGTTTACTTATGCTTGAAATCAAGGATCTTTCCGTTCAGTACGGAAAGCAGGCATCTACTATAGAGCATTTCAACCTTTCCATGAAGAAAGGTGAGATCATCAGTGTGGTAGGAGAGAGTGGAAGTGGAAAAACGACAGTTATCCGTGCAGTTCTCGGCGCACTTGCCGGGGGCGGCCGGGTAAGTGCCGGTGATATTCAGTTCAACGGAAAATCACTGCTTTCCAACACAAAGGATGAATGGAGAAAATTAAGAGGCACCCGAATTTCCATGATCTTTCAGGACTGTGGCGGAACCCTGAACCCGATCCGTAAGATCGGAAGTCAGTACGTGGAGTATATTTGCACACATACTGATGTATCCAAAGCAGAGGCATGGAAAAAAGGATGCTCCATGCTTCAGAAAATGCGTCTTCCTGACGCGGAAAATATTATGAAAAGCTATCCTCACCAGCTTTCCGGCGGTATGCGTCAGCGAGTTGGTATTGCTATGGCAATGACTTTTAACCCGGAACTTCTTCTGGCAGATGAGCCTACCAGTGCACTGGATGTTACCACACAGGCGCAGATCGTGCGTCAGATGATGGAGCTCCGTGATGATTTCGGTACAGGTATCATTATTGTTACCCACAATATCGGTGTTGCAGCTTATATGGCAGATCAGCTGGTTGTGATGCAGAACGGAAAAGTTGTGGATCAGGGAACCCGTGATGAAGTCATGAATAACCCGACAAGTGATTATACAAAGAAACTGCTGGCTGCAGTGCCGGAAATGGAGGGACAGCGTTATGTTTAATGAATCAGATATCGTACTCAGTGCGAAACATATCGTAAAACAGTTCCCGGCTTCCGGCGGCAGAACTTTAACAGCCTGCAATGATGTCAATTTAAATGTTTATAAAGGAAAGACTCTGGGAATTGTAGGAGAGAGCGGCTGCGGTAAATCAACCTTTGTCCGCATGGTCATTTCTCTTGACAAACCGACCAGTGGCGAAATCCTTTACCATGGAAAAAATCTCTCCAATCTTTCCAAAAAAGAAACATGGCTGAACCGTCAGAATATGCAGATGGTCTTCCAGGATCCGCTGGCGTCCTTTGACCCGAAAATGAAGATCGTGGATATTCTCACAGAGCCACTGATCAATTACGGAAAACTGAAAAGAAGCGAAAAAGAATCCAAAGCCAGAGAACTTCTGGAGATGGTAGAGCTTCCCGGAGATTTCGTGGATCGATATCCTCATAACATGAGTGGTGGTCAGAGACAGCGTATCAGCATTGCGCGTGCACTTTCTCTTGAACCTGAGATCCTGGTATGTGATGAAGCTACCTCAGCACTTGATGTTTCCGTGCAGGAATCAGTCATCCGCCTTCTCGTACGTCTTCAGAAAGAGAAGAATATCAGCATGCTGTTTATCTGTCATGATCTGGCACTGATCCGTTCTTTTGCCCATCAGATCGCGGTTATGTATCTTGGCAATATTGTAGAGGTAATTCCAGGAGAAGATGTTGCAGAAAAATCTCTTCATCCTTACACACAGGCACTTCTGAGAGCACAGTTTTCCATTCATATGGATCAGGACAAAAAAATCGAGAGCATTGAGAGTGAGGCGCCAAGCCCTCTGGATGTTCCTCATGGCTGCCCATTTCAGAACCGTTGCGAACACTGTATGGAAAAATGTAAAACAACACGGCCTGTACTCACAGAAGTGGAGGCAGGACATGAAGTTGCCTGCCATTATGTAACTGAGAAATAAAGAAAGGCAAAAAACAGTATGATATTTAAAAACTTTAAAATATTGGGTTTTCTGCTGTTGCTGCTTGCTGTTTTTGCAGTTGGCGGAAAAAAAGTTTCTGCTGCTGGCGAAGATGAAGATATCCAATATACAATAGGTGTTGTAGTATATAATCAGGACAGTCCGGAAATGAACATGTTCATGAACTATTACAGAGAATACATCCAACAGGGATTTCCGGTTAAGTTTTATTTTTCAGGAAATATCAGTTCTGCCGAGGATGAGTGCGATTTCATCCGCGCAATGAAGCAGCAGGGTGTGAGCGGGATCATTTCTTTTTATGGACAGGATATCCAGAAGATCGTAGAAACCTGTGATGAGGAAGAAATGTATTATGTTCTTGGTTCCGGAAACATCAGTGATGAAGATTATGACAAGATAAAAAGCAGCCAGTATTTTCTTGGAAGCGTAGGACCGGATGCAAAGGCAGACTATGAAGCCGGCTATAATATGGCTGATTATTTTGCAGATTCAGATACAAGCAATTATATTGTACTGACAGGTGGTTCTTCCGCTGGAAACTATATGCATCTTCAGAGAACCATCGGTGTTCTGGAAGGTCTTGCTGAGAAAGAAGGCCTGACCTATTCCGAAGATGTAGAGAAACTTGCAGTATCTGAGGAAACAACTGTTGTAGATACAGGAAAGGATGATATCAGCATTACCATCTGTCCTGGCTATATGACAGCCCCGAAGGGAATCAATAATCTGAAACATGCTTTTGTAGACGCAAATTATGATGCAGTTCTTTGTACCTTCAATGTAGATGAGATCATGAAAATCATTACAGCAAAAGAAGAGGAGCAGGGATCCAATGTCAAGATCGGAGCAGTTGACTGCTTCTCCCAGGAAAACCATGATGAGATCAACACAGAGGATTCCTTTGGAAATCCTAAAATTGATTACATTGCAGGTAAATATGCATCCATGGGTGGTCCTGCCTTTGCAATTCTGTACAATGCAATGGCCGGTTATCCGGAAGCAAATACCGATGATGCAGATTCTAATACAGTGCGTCTGTATCAGGGGTTCTGGAGTGCTTCGGATAAAGATTCTTTCAATGAGCTTTACGGATATACACAGGACATTTACGAAAATGCATACAGCTGTGCAGATCTGATGAAAGTAATCAAGGCTTACAATACAGATACCACACCTGATGATCTGAAAGCTCTGACAGAGGCGTATACAGTGGTAGATGTACAGAAGCGTATCAAAGAAAACTAAACACATATATTGAAAAAGAGCTGTACCGTTACAGGGGGTTCAGCCCTTTTTCTTGTTATTAATACAATTTTATACAAAAAATATGTGAAAAAATCCAAAAATACTCTTTACTTTCTTAAGTTAATATAATAAAATCTATAAATATGTAAATATCCGGTATGGAAAAAGGAGATAAAACTCTCAAATGGTGAATTAATACGCTTTTCCATAACGGAAAGGAAGGGAGAGAAACAATGACAACAGCACATATTTGTATAATGGCAGCCATTATCGTCTACCTGGGTGCAATGCTCTTTGTAGGTTATCTGTGTTCCAGGAACAATAATGACAGCTCTGATTTCTATCTTGGAGGAAGAAAGCTTGGTCCGCTTGTAACAGCCATGAGTGCAGAGGCTTCTGACATGAGCAGCTGGCTTCTGATGGGTCTGCCGGGACTTGCTTATCTTACCGGTATTGCAGATGCTGGCTGGACAGCCATTGGTCTTGCAATTGGAACTTACGTAAACTGGAGGATTGTAGCAAAAAAAATTCGCCGCTACACACATGTAGCAGGAAATTCCATCACATTACCATCCTTTTTCAGTAACCGCTACAGAGATGAAAAAAAGATCCTGCAGTCTATCGGAGCGATTTTTATCGTTATCTTTTTTATCCCGTACACGGCCTCAGGATTTGCAGCCTGTGGTAAGCTTTTTGCAAGTCTCTTCGGTGTAAAATATCTGCCGGCTATGATCATCAGTGCACTGGTCATCGTTGGATATACCACACTGGGAGGATTCCTGGCAGCTTCTACCACAGATTTTATCCAGAGTATCATCATGTCCATCGCACTTGTGATCGTATTTGTATTTGGGATCAGTACAGCAGGGGGTATTGATGCAGTTGCAGACCATGCAAGATCTCTGCCTGGATATCTGACTATGTTTACTACATATGATCCGACAACCGGAACAGAACAGGCATATCCACTGCTTAATATTATTTCCATGCTTGCATGGGGACTTGGATATTTCGGAATGCCGCATATTCTTCTTCGTTTCATGGCGATTGAAGATGAAGAGAAGCTTACACTTTCCAGAAGAGTGGCAACTACATGGGTAGTGATCTCACTGGCAGTAGCAGTACTGATCGGTGTGGTGGGACTTGGAATGACAGCAGCAGGAGAGTTTGACCTTCTGGAAGGCTCAGCATCTGAGACAATTATCGTTCGGATTGCAGATCTTCTCAGTAAACATGGCGTAATTGCAGCAATTCTTGCAGGACTTATCCTTGCAGGAATCCTTGCGTCCACCATGTCAACTGCAGATTCTCAGCTCCTGGCGGCATCCTCAGCAGTTTCTTCAGATCTTCTCGGAAGCATCCTGAAGGATAAAGAAACCAAAAAAGAAAGCATGGTAGCCGATAAGATCACTCTTCTTCTGATTGCAGTAGTTGCCATGTTTATTGCCCGCGATCCGAACAGTTCCGTGTTCACCATCGTATCCTTTGCCTGGGCAGGCTTCGGAGCTGTATTTGGCCCCGTGGTACTTCTGGCACTATTCTGGAGACGTTCTAACTGGCAGGGAGCCCTGGCAGGAATGATCTGCGGTGGCTCCATGGTATTCATCTGGAAGTACGGAATCAGCAAACTGGGGGGCGCCTGGGGAATCTATGAACTTCTTCCGGCTTTTATAGTAGCCATTGCTGCAAATATCATAGTAAGTCTGCTTACCAAAGCTCCATCCAAAGAGATCACTGATGAATTTGACAAGGTAAACCAGAAATAAAAGCCTCTTCCATTTTACCAAATTTAATACATTCAAAACAGCAACACCAAACAATAAAAGCCCGATACAGATGTCCTGATTTGCATCTGTATCGGGCTTTATGTTCATTTAATTTATCAATTTTTCTCATCGAGCTTTTTTAAAAGCTGACTCATAGTCTGGTTCAGCACCGGATGCCGAAAATACGGTGCGATCTCCACCATAGGCTTCAGTACAAAATCACGGTTTTCCATATCAATATGCGGAACATGCAATTCTTCTGTATCAATGATCTCGTTATCATAAAACAAAATATCAAGATCCAGTGTCCGCGGTCCCCAGTGAACGATCCTCTTTCGGTCAGCAGCCTGTTCGAGGATATGCAGTCTGTCAAGAAGATCTTCCGGAGAAAGAAGTGTACGGACTCTCAAAACACCGTTGAGGAATTCATCCTGTTCCACACCACCATAAGGTTCCGTTACAAGATACCCGGAAACCTTCTCAACAACAATTTCCTTCATATCGCGAAGCCCCTGGATTGCATCATCCAGATACTTTTTCTTGTCACCCATATTAGAACCAAATGCAATAAAAGCAGTATGCCATCCACGTGTGATCTCCACAGCAACTGTTTTCAGAGGAAGGCTTACAGGAGCCCACGGTTTCTCTATGCGAAGAGTGATCTTTTTAAGAAGCGGAAGAGAGAGCAGTAACATTTCAGCCAGATTTTCCACAGCAGCTTCCAGCAGTTTATAAGTGTTTTTCTGAAGAAAATCCGTGATCATATGACTGACTTCTCCATAATTAATAGAAGCAGAGAGATCGTCGGTAAGCCCTGCCGGGCGTGTTTCTGTATACATAATTGCAGAAACTACAAATTTCTGTCCAAGAGCAGTTTCTTCCGGAAATACACCATGATTTGCAAAAATCTCAAGATCTCTGATTTCGATTTTATCCATCTGTTCCTCCTAGCGTCCCAGAATCGCTTCTGTCATCTGGATCACACGTTTATTTTCCTTGATATCGTGGACGCGTACAAAAGCACATCCTTTCATGATGCCGATTACTGTTGTCGCAAGAGTTCCTTCCACACGCTGGTCAACCGGAAGATCAAGGGTAAGTCCGATCATGGATTTTCTGGAAGTACCGAGAAGAACAGGATATCCAAGCTTCTGGAAAAGCTCAAGGTTATCCATGGTCATAAGATTCATCTCATAGTTTTTTCCGAATCCAACGCCAGGATCGAGAATGATCTTATCATCTGCAATACCGGCACGTTTGGCGATATTGACGCATTCCTGTGTCTCAGCAAGCATGTCCACAATGAAATTATTGTACTCTGTATTATCTTTATTATGCATCAGACAGCACGGAGCATTGTATTTTGCGATAACAGGAGCCATCTCAGGATCATATTTCAGTCCCCAGATATCATTGATAAGGTCAGCACCGTTTTTGAGAGATTCCTCAGCGACACAGCCTTTGTAGGTATCAACAGAGATCGGAATATCAAAACGCTTTTTGACAGCTTCAATAACCGGCAGAACACGCTCGATCTCTTCCTGTGCGCTGACTGGTGTATGGCCTGGACGGGTGGATTCTCCACCGATATCCAGGATATCTGCACCTTCTGCAATCATGTTTTCTGTGTGCTTCAGGGCATGATCCATTTCATTCCATTTGCCGCCGTCTGAGAAAGAGTCCGGTGTGACATTTAAGATACCCATAATATATGTTTTATTTTTTACATCAAATTCACGATTTCCGATTTTCATGGAAAAACCTCCTAATATTGGATCGTCATATTTTTTTTCTGAGGAGACCAGTAACATTCCGGTTCTGCCTTGCAGGAAAAACAGTTCCTGGATTTCTTGTCAGCAGTGTAGATCAGTTTTCCAAGTATGGACTGGTCACTCTGGGCACGGTGTCCGCGGATGGCAGAAACGATAGCCATGATCTCGTCCCTGTAAAATCCAAGTTCGTTAAGGATCTGTTCTGCGATCAGAGCTCCGGCCTCATCATGGGGCGTACCATCTTCGTACTGTCTGGCACGTCCGATATCATGCAGAAGAGCAGTGCAGTAAATCATTTCCTTTGAGACAGGATAATCCTGTTCAAGAGCCTCTATGTAGGCAAGTCTGGCAACATCCAGAAAATGTTCCGGTGTATGTCTGCAGAACTCCCGGTCTTTCTCCAGAATCTGAAGTTTCCCGAGCTCTTTCTGATAGAGAGGATGGTTCCAGATCCGGTTCACCCTGTCCATCAGTCTTTAACCATTGCAAGGAACTGTTTCTGAAGTTCCATATTTTCTTTAAATTCACCCCTTGTAACAGTTGTAACGGTTTTGCTTCCCGGCTTTTTGATTCCACGCATAGTCATGCAGGTGTGTTCAGCTTCCAACATGACCATGATTCCTTTCGGATCAAGAACTCGCTCTAATGCATCTGCGATCTGGACAGTAAGACGTTCCTGGATCTGAGGCCTTCTTGCGTAAACATCTACTGTACGGGCCAGTTTGCTTAAACCGGTAACTTTGCCGTTTGGAATATAGGCAATATGGGCTTTTCCGTAAAATGGCATCAGATGATGCTCACACATGGAATAGAAAGTGATATCTTTTTCCAAAACCATCTCATTATTTTCTACATGGAACTGTTTCTGAAGATATTCGTCTGCCTCGTTGTCAAGTCCGCCGTAAATTTCTTCACACATACGGGCAATACGCTCAGGGGTTCCCTGAAGACCCTCTCTGTCAACATCTTCGCCGATTCCTTCAAGAAGAAGCTTGATCGCCTCTTCAACTTTCGCTTTGTCTACCATAAATAACAACCTCCATTTGTTAAAAAAATCACAGTTTTCGGAGACTGTCTTTTTTATTTTTGGGCATAAAAAAAGATATCTCCAATTGTAATAGAACGTATGTCGAAAAAAGCCCTACACAATATGAGATAATCTCTTATATTGCTGCAACGGGTGCGAACTTCATACCGTAAGACGTACTTTTCGTTCTGGCGACAACTCCCCATTCGCCAAACACTTGACGCATAAAGCCCTATTTTGCATATCATTCATTTCAGGGACAAGTATACCATATACTAATACAATAAGAAAGGGAAAATGATAAAAAAATATCACAAAAATAGTGGATATGTTCTATGAATTATGTAGTATTATCTATAGATTTGGCCGATTTTTACAGACTGTACCAGGTACAAAAGAAAGAAAAAGTAAAAGGCAGATAATTCCCGGAACAGTTAAAGTTCTGTTCCGGGTCAGAAGAACTAATGTTGTATCATTTTCATCAGATTTACGATTCGGTCGAGCTTGGCTGCATCTGCCGGATTCTTTCCCATTTTGATCACTTCTATGATCGTGGAAATTTCATGGGAGCTGAAATTCAATCCGGCATTTTTTCCCCTGGAAGCAGCTTCCATAATAAAAGGTAGCAGTTCTGAAGGATTTTTCCCCAAGCCCTGATCCGCCAGATTCTGAAGCATGGAGAGTTTTTGCGGATCCATCTGGGAAAGGCGGGGGTCTTTTTTCCAGTCGTCACTCATGGATTATCACCTCCTGGTGGATTTTCATTCATGATCTTCATCATCTGTATGGTTGCCATAAGATTGGTGATCTGATCGATCTGTCTGCGGTTTTGGCTTCCGCAGCACTTTCGTATATCCTGCAGCATTTCCATAGGATCGTTTACGGAGACACTGGCTGCCTGTATATCCGGATAATAACTGCGATTCTGAAACAAAGTCATAGTATTAATAAGCTCCTGGGTTTTGGCATACATGGACAGAAACCGCTGACCTGATGGCGGAAGATAGGGGATCATAGCTTTCAGCATCTGATTTCGGTCACTTTCCACCATTTCGTCCAGGGCAGTTCTGGCAATGAAATCCTGTTCCATAAAAAAGTCCTTTTTCCTGAAATCTATGATTTCTGAAACAGAAATATGACAGAAACACGAAAACTGCCATAATATATATAGAAGAAATTTTTAATAAGGGAAACAGATATGGGAACTGAAAAAAAGCAGAAGCTTGTGATCGATGGAAATGCTTTTTATGAGATAGATCTGAAATGTCTGGAAGATAAGAAAAAGGAGCAGGAAGAGGCCAAAAAACAAGACCAGAAAGGGCAGAGGAAATAACCTCTGCCCCTTTTGGGAGAAAAGAAATCAGCAGCATCCACATCCGTTATTTCCGCAACACAGCAGAAGAAGGATAATGATCCAGCAGCTATCATTACAGCTGTTGTTATTGCATCCGCAGCTATTATTATTTCCGCAGCAGCAAAGCAGGCAGATGATCCAGAGAATGCAGGAGCAGCTGTTTCCACCGCCAAACAGGGAAGTTCCCCATCCATTGTTGCATCCACAGCCATTGTTGCATCCACAGCCATTGTTGCATCCACAGTTATTGCCACATCCGGAATCACAGCCGCATCCACAGTCATTACAGTTTGTAGCCGCTAAGTCACTCATTGATAAGTCCTCCGAAAAATTTGATTACACTTCATCATATGAGGGGAGTCTGTCCCAGGTTACAAAAAAGTTGACAGTGTTTATTCATTACGATATAATAAACCTAATGTAACAATTTTGTAATTTTTAGAAACAGATCCGATATACTCTCGTTGGTTCAGAAAGAATGGGGAAAATTATGAAGAGTTTCAGAAAAAAGAACTGGTTCAAAGGCCTGATGATGGCCGCGCTGCTTCTGATGGGATGTACTTTCCTTTCGCATTCGGCTACAGAAGTACAGGCAGCAACTGCCGGATTTAAAACCATTAACGGAAAGACCTACTACATAAAAAGTAATGGAAGCAAACAGAAAGGCTGGCTTACTCTCGGAAAATATAAATATTATTTTAATAAAAAAACAGGTGTCCAGGTCAAGAGATGGCTCAATGTGAACGGTAAAAAAACATATTATTTTACCAGTAAAAAAGGCGTAATGGTAACAGGATGGCTGACTGATTCAAAAAAACATAAACGCTACTTTGATCCGGCTACTGGTAAGCTGACCAGAGGCTGGATGAAGGACAGCAAAGGTTATAGATATTATTTTACGAGCGGTGAAGGTGTTATGGTTACTGGCTGGATGAAAGACAGCAAAGGTCATCGGCGCTACTTTTATAAAGGTTCCGGAATAATGGCAACGAAATGGCTGAAGAATACCAGCAAGAATATTAATTATTATTTTGAACCAGATACTGGCTATATGGCTACAGGCTGGAAGACTATCAGTAAAAAGAAGTATTATTTTGAGAAAAACACAGGTTATATGGTTACCGGTTTAAAGACCATCAGCGGAAAAAAATATTATTTTAAAGCAGATGGTTCCATGGCCGTCAGCACAACGGTAACAGTTAGCGGAGTTACTTATACGATTTCTTCAACCGGAGTGGCCTCAGTTAAGACAAATGGCAATAATAATGGAAGTTCTTCCCATCCGGATAAGAATCTGAGCAATGGAAATGTAAAGGTTTACGATACTAAAAATTCCAGATATTATACTATGGTCAAAGAGTATAAGAGTCATCCGGGAATTGCCAATGGCAAGACAACAGATGAGAAACTTCTTGCTGCACTCTGCGAGTCCGAAGCGGGGGATCAGGGAAAGATCGGAATGGAAGCGGTAGCACTCTGTGTTCTGAACCGTACGATCAAGACAGATAAAGAATTTCCATCAACGATACGTGGTGTGATCTACGAAAATATTGGAAACAGCACAACAGCTCAGTATTCCGTAGTCCGTGACGGTGCTCTTTTGAAACGACTGAATGGCAATTTCGAGAATCGTACTCTTGCATATCAGGCTGCCAGAGAGGCTATGACTATTTTTAATAATTATGTTAAAAACGGGAAAGCCAGAACATTAAAAGGATTTAAACAGAAAGATTTCAAATATATGTATTTTATGATGAACAGTGCTTTCAAAAAACAGCCGTTGAATTTTAGTAAAGTTAAATATGAAGTCTACAAAGATCATACGTTTTTTGTAGACTGGGTATAAGAAACAGTTCCCTGTCTGGTGTCGGGCAGGGGATTTTTTCATACTTCATAACAGGAGGGCATATATGAATCCTTATTTCCAGGTGATCATATGGGCAGCAGGCATTGTTCTGCTGTTTGTCGTTTTAATAGCATGGAATAACCATAAATGGAAAAAAATACAGCGGAACCGTATTCGCAGGATATTTGGCAAGGTGCCTGAACGGGAATATTCTCCGGATGATCTGGAACGGATTTCTCACTATTTCCGCAGAAAAGATAGTGCCGGTTTTTGTATTGATGACATTACATGGAACGATCTGGATATGGACCGTGTTTTCATGCAGATGAATCAGACAGTTTCTTCGCCTGGTGAAGATGTTCTTTATGATATGCTCCGAAGACCTGCTTTTGATAAAAAAATACTGGAAGAACGGGAAACAGAGATAAGATTTTTCGATACTCATGAGCAGGAACGCACAAAACTCCAGCTGATGTTAGCTTCTGTCGGAAAAACCAGGATCGGTTCCCTGTCAGATACAGTTCTGGCATTAAAAGATGCTCCGGTTATTGATCTTAAAATCCATATTGTCATGCTTGCAGCACTTCTTTCAAGTCTTTTTATTCTGCTTCCGATGTATCCGATGGCAGGTTTTCTTGTATTTCTCTGTCTGATGATCGCAAATATTGCCATTTATTATGCAAGTATCGGTCAGAAGGTTATTGAAGCCTATCTGGACTGTTTTAATCATCTTCTGAAAATGCTGGGAGCAGCAGACGAGATGCAGACTGTGGACTGGCCGGAAGTCAAAAAACAGATGGATGCTATCAGAGAAGGGAAAAAAGAATTCAGCCGTTTTCGGAAAAAAGCTGTTATGCTTACCAGTAAAAATGCAGACTCCGGAGATCCGTTTCAGATTTTTATGAGTTATGTGCGGATGGTTTTTCATGTTGATATTTTAATGTATAATTCCGTGCTGAAAGAAGTTCAGGATAAAACAGGACAGATCATGAACCTGATCGACAATATCGGAGAGCTGGACGCACTGATCTCCATTGCTTCTTTCCGTCGGATACTGCCTGAGTGGTGTAACCCGGAGTTTATACTCTGGAAAGAAGAGGATCATCGACCAGTACGCCTGGAAACAGAAGCTCTCTATCATCCGCTGATCTCTCATCCGGTGGCAAACAGCATTACAGCAGAGGGAGGAACGCTGATCACTGGTTCCAATGCCTCCGGCAAGTCCACTTTTCTTAAAAATGTGGCTATCAATGGCATTCTGGCACAGACGATCCACACCTGTACAGCATCATCCTGCCATATGCCATTTCTCAAGGTCATGACTTCCATGGCACTAAGAGATGATATCAGCAGTGGTGAGAGTTATTTTATCGTAGAGATCCGCTCCCTGAAACGGATTCTGGATGAAAGCCGTAAAAAAGAGCCTCTTCTCTGTGTGATTGATGAAGTGTTAAGAGGAACGAATACAATTGAACGTATTGCAGCTTCTTCTCAGATTCTTAATGCACTTCGCGGAAACTGGATGCTGCCTTTTGCGGCGACCCATGATATTGAGCTTTCCTATATTCTGGATGGTATTTATAGAAATTATCATTTCAAAGAAGAAGTCAAAGACAGGGAGATAGTGTTTAATTATCTGCTTCAGCAGGGAAGGGCCACAACAAGGAATGCAATTCGTCTTCTGGATATGCTGGGATACGATCCTGAACTTGTGAAGAATGCCGGAAACGTAGCAGCAGAATTTGAGCACACAGGTGTCTGGAAAAAAATTCTTGCACAGAAGAGATAGGACAGGTATAATCGGATAGAAATCAATACTGTAAATTAATAAAAATAGAATATATATTAAAGTGGAATGAAAATGTTTGCTTTATATTCAATTTAGATTCAAGGAGTAGATTATATGCAGGTGAAAATCTATACAGACGGTGCAGCACGTGGAAATCCTGACGGACCAGGCGGTTACGGAGCTGTTCTTCAGTATATTGACACGAAGGGACAGCTTCACGAAAGAGAGTTGTCCAGAGGATATCAGAAAACTACGAACAATCGAATGGAACTGATGGCAGCCATTGTGGCACTGGAAGCTCTTACACGTCCCTGCCAGGTGGATCTCTATTCTGATTCCAAATATCTGGTAGATGCTTTTAACCAGCACTGGATCGATTCCTGGCTCAGGAAGAACTGGAAACGCGGAAAGAATGAAAATGTGAAGAATGTAGACCTCTGGAAACGTCTTTTAAAGGCCAAAGAACAGCATCAGGTAAACTTCCACTGGGTTAAAGGACATGCAGATAATCCGTTAAATGAACGGTGCGATCAACTTGCAACATCGGCAGCAGACGGCAATGAACTATACGTAGATGAAGGCCTGAAATAATAATTTTAAATGGCCGTTTTCTGTAAAATAAGCAACTATATTCTGCTACTTTAAGTTGTCAAAGCGATATTAAAATTTCTTGACAAACAAAAAAGCAGTTTGTATACTTCATATAGTATAGTAAAAGGCGAGGAAGGGAAGAAGTAACCCAGGGAAAACCCCACAGAGAGCAGCCGGCAGGTGAGAGGCGCAGGGTGGAACTTTCGTGAATACATCCCGGAGCTGCGCACCGAATCAGGATTTAATACTGTGAAATATAAATTTTACAGATAGGCTGCGACGGATAGCACCCGTTATTGTGCTGAAGTGGTTTTATATCTTGTTATATATTGACATAAAGGATATAAATTCACTTTATGAGGCAGGAAATGCGAGTTTTCTGTAAATTTAGGTGGTAACGCGGGACCCGGTTCTCGTCCTAAACGGACAGGAACCGGGCATTTTTATTTTTTACGCTAATACTGTAAATTATAAACTTTATGTAACAAAAAAGCGTAAACATAAAAGCTATACAGGAGGAAAGAACAATGACAGTTTGGGAAGAACTGAAAGCACGTGGCCTGATCGCACAGGTTACAGACGAAGATGAGATTAAAGAGATGGTAAATAACGGGAAAGCCACATTCTATATCGGCTTTGACCCTACAGCAGACAGCCTTCACGTAGGTCACTTCATGGCTCTTTGCCTGATGAAGAGACTGCAGATGGCAGGCAACCGTCCGATCGCCCTTCTTGGCGGCGGAACAGGAATGATCGGTGATCCGTCCGGAAGAACCGATATGCGTCAGATGCTGACAAAAGAGACCATCCAGCACAATATTGACTGCTTTAAACAGCAGATGAGTCGTTTCATCGATTTCTCCGATGGAAAAGCTCTTATGGTAAACAATGCTGACTGGCTTATGAATCTTAATTATGTAGAGCTTCTCCGTGAGGTAGGTGCTCACTTTTCCGTAAACCGTATGCTGACAGCAGAGTGTTACAAACAGCGTATGGAGCGAGGCTTAAGCTTCCTGGAATTCAACTACATGATCATGCAGAGCTACGATTTCTACATGCTGTACCAGAAATACGGCTGCAACATGCAGTTCGGCGGTGATGACCAGTGGAGCAATATGCTTGGCGGAACAGAGCTGATCCGCCGTAAACTTGGCAAAGATGCTTATGCTATGACTATCACACTGCTTCTCAACTCTGAGGGCAAGAAGATGGGCAAGACACAATCCGGTGCTGTATGGCTTGATCCGAACAAGACCTCTCCGTTTGATTTCTACCAGTACTGGAGAAATGTAGACGATGCAGACGTTATTAAATGTATGCGTCTTCTTACATTCCTTCCGCTTGAAGAGATCGATGAGATGGCCAAATGGGAAGGAAGCGAGCTGAACAAAGCGAAAGAGATCCTTGCATACCAGCTGACAGAGCTTGTACACGGTGAGGAAGAGGCCAAGAAAGCACAGGAAGGTGCGCGCGCACTGTTTTCAGGTGCGGATACTTCTCATATGCCGACAACCGAGCTTGCAGAGGAAGATTTTGATGAGGAAGGAAAAATCGACCTGATCTCACTTCTTGTAAAAGCAGAGCTGGTACCAAGCCGTTCCGAGGGGCGTCGTGCGATCCAGCAGGGTGGTGTATCTATTGACGGTGAGAAGATCACAGACATCTATCACACTGTTGAAAAAGATGCTTTTGCAGGAGAAGGAATCGTTCTCAAGCGAGGCAAAAAGAAATTCAAAAAAATCTGTGTAAAATAATTTCCCGTATATGCAGCATTTCCGAATGCAGATTTCAAGATCAGGGAATGCTGCAAAAAGGGGCTGACACAAGGAGGATAACAACATGAAAAAGTACGGAGTGAACGAACTTCGTAAGATGTTTCTTGATTTTATGGAAAGCAAGGGACATCTTGTAATGAAAAGCTTTTCCCTGGTTCCGCAGGGAGATAAGAGTCTTCTGCTGATCAATGCAGGTATGGCTCCGCTGAAACCATATTTCACAGGTGCTGAGAAACCGCCAAGAACAAGAGTGACAACCTGCCAGAAATGTATCCGTACAGGAGATATTGAAAACGTAGGTAAAACTGCACGCCATGGTACATTCTTTGAAATGCTCGGTAACTTCTCTTTTGGTGATTACTTCAAAAAAGAAGCGATTCACTGGTCCTGGGAGTTTCTTACAGAGGTTGTAGGACTTGATGAAAACCGTCTCTATCCATCCATTTACCTGGATGATGATGAAGCCTTCGATATCTGGAACAAAGAGGTTGGAATTCCGGCCGAACGTATTTTCCGTTTCGGAAAAGAAGACAACTTCTGGGAGCATGGTGCAGGTCCATGTGGTCCATGTTCTGAAATTTACTATGACCGTGGGGAAAAATATGGCTGCGGTAAACCAGGATGTACAGTAGGTTGTGACTGCGACCGCTACATGGAAGTATGGAACAACGTTTTCACACAGTTTGAGAATGATGGAAATGGAAACTATACAACACTGAAGCAGAAGAACATTGATACAGGTATGGGACTTGAGCGACTTGCTGTAGTTGTTCAGGATGTAGATTCTATTTTTGATGTAGATACGATCTGTGCACTTCGTAATCTTGTTTGCGAGATCGCACATAAAGAATATGAGAAAAACTATGCAGACGATGTTTCTATCCGTCTGATCACAGACCATATCCGTTCTGCAACATTTATGATCTCCGATGGAATCATGCCAACCAACGAAGGTCGCGGCTATGTTCTCCGTCGTCTGATCCGCCGTGCAGCACGTCACGGACGTCTTCTCGGCATTGAAGGAACATTCCTTGCAAAATTAAGTGCACAGGTGATCGAGAGCTCCAAAGCCGGTTATCCGGAACTTGAGGAAAAGAAGGAGTTTATCTTCCGTGTTCTCACAAACGAGGAGAATCAGTTCAACAAGACCATCGACCAGGGACTTCGCATCCTTTCTGATATGGAAGAGGATATGAAGAAAGCCGGCGAGAAAACTCTTTCCGGAGACAACGCATTCAAGCTTTATGATACTTACGGATTCCCTCTTGACCTTACAAAAGAGATCCTTGAGGAAAAAGGATACGGTATTGATGAGGAAGGCTTCCAGAAAGCAATGGAAGAGCAGAGAGTCAAAGCACGTACTGCCCGTGAAGTAACTAACTATATGGGCGCAGATGCAACTGTATATGATGATATTGATGTCAATGTAACTACAGAGTTCGTTGGCTATGATCATCTTACTTTTGATTCCAAAGTAACTGTCCTTACCACAGAGACAGAGATTGCAGATTCTCTCACAGAAGGACAGAAAGGTACTGTATTTGTTGAGCAGACTCCGTTCTATGCAACTATGGGTGGACAGGAAGGCGATACCGGTGTGATCGAGACTGCAAATGGTAAATTTGTTGTTGAGGATACCATCAAACTCCGCGGTGGCAAGTTTGGCCATGTAGGACATATGGAGTCCGGCATGATCTCCGCAGGCGAGACAGTATCCCTGAAAGTAAATGAAGATGCAAGAAAAGATACAGAGAAAAACCACAGTGCAACACATCTTCTTCAGAAAGCACTGAAAACTGTTCTGGGTTCCCATGTAGAGCAGAAGGGTTCTCTTGTAACACCGGACAGACTTCGGTTTGATTTTGCTCATTTCCAGGCTATGACAGCTGAGGAAATCCAGGCAGCAGAGGAGCTTGTAAACAAAGAGATCCAGGCAGGCCTTGATGTCCATACAGATGTCATGGATGTGGAAGAGGCCAAGAAATCCGGAGCAATGGCTCTTTTCGGTGAGAAATATGACCAGAAGGTACGTGTAGTATCCATGGGTGACTTCTCCAAAGAGCTCTGTGGCGGTACACATGTAAAGAATACAAGCTCCATCATGCTCTTTAAGATCGTTTCCGAGTCCGGTATTGCAGCAGGAGTCCGCCGTATTGAGGCACTGACAGGCAAAGCTGTTATCGACTACTACAGAAAACAGGAAGAGCTTCTTCATGAGGCAGCAAAAGCATTAAAGGCTAATACATCTGAGGTAGTAGAGAAAATCGGCCATCTTCAATCTGAGGTAAAAGCACTTCAGAGCGAGAACGAGTCCCTCAAGAGCAAAGCAGCTCAGAGTGCACTTGGTGATGTTATGGATAAAGTCATTGAAGTAAACGGCGTAAAACTCCTTGCAGCCAAAGTTGATGGCGTTGATATGAACGGCCTGAGAGATCTTGGTGACAAGCTGAAAGAGCAGCTTGGCGAAGGTGTTGTCCTTCTTGCAGCAGTAAACGGCGGTAAGGTAAATCTCCTTGCAATGGCAACAGATGCAGCCCAGAAAGCAGGAGCTCATGCAGGAAATCTGATCAAAGCAGTAGCAGCTATCGTTGGCGGTGGCGGCGGTGGACGTCCGAACATGGCACAGGCCGGCGGAAAGAATCCGGAGAAAGCTCAGGAAGCTATGGATGCAGCAGCAGGAATCCTGGAGAAACAGCTTACGAAATAAGTATAATATTTGAGATTTACATTTTTGACAAATTTTTCATAAAAAATGCGAAAAGCTGTTGACGAAACCTTGTGTTATGATATATAATAACACTCGTGCAAGAAAAATACCCAGACAGTTGTATTTTAGCACAATCTACAACTGGAGGGAGGTTAGGTGTGAGTCTATGTCAAACGTAATCGTAAAAGAGAACGAGACTTTAGATAGCGCTCTTCGCAGATTCAAGAGAAGCTGTGCAAAAGCAGGAATCCAGCAGGAAATCCGCAAAAGAGAGCATTACGAGAAACCAAGCGTTCGTCGTAAGAAAAAATCTGAAGCCGCAAGAAAACGTAAATATAATTAATTGTGCGCAAAAAATCCCTGGCTATGTAGTCAGGGATTTTTAATTAAAGAGCCGAAAGAACGTTCGACAAAAGGGAAAAAAGTATGAACTTAATTATTAAACTGATTATCAGACCATTGCGATCGCTCCTGAAGTTATTATTTAATCGAATTTTTTATGTAGCACTTGCTCTTATTGTACAGCTGGCATGGTTGCTGATCGCTCTTTTCCGACTTATGGAATACTCCAGATGGGTGACCATCGGAATGCAGGCGGTTGGAGTTCTGCTTGTTTTTTGGATCGTAAATAAGAAAATCAATCCGTCCTATAAGCTTGCATGGACGATGCTGATACTAATTTTCCCGGTATTTGGCGGAACATTGTATCTTTTGTTTGGCAAGTCGAGGATCGGAGCTGTAATGGAGCAGCACTATCAGAAACTGATCGATGAAACATCAGAATATCTTGATGAATCAGAATGTACCAGAAAACATCTGATGGAAGATGATCAGTCCATGGCCATACAGTCAGAATATATATGGAAGTATTCCAGATATCCTGTTCATGAAAATACTTCTGCAGAATATTTTCAGGTAGGAGATGATATGTTCCCGGTTCTTGTACATGAACTTGAACAGGCGAAATATTTCATATTTATCGAATATTTTATAATTAATGATGGTGTGATGTGGCAGACGATTCTGAATATCCTTGAGAAAAAGGCGAAGGAAGGCGTGGATGTCCGACTGATTTATGATGGATTTGGCTGTCTTACCACATTGCCATATAAATATTATGAAGAGATGCGTAAACGGGGAATTAAATGCCAGGTATTTAATCCTTTCCGCCCGATCCTCAATATTATTCAGAATAACCGTGACCACCGTAAGATCTGCGTGATCGACGGCTGGACCGGTTTTACCGGTGGTATCAATTTGGCAGATGAATATATTAATCAGCGGAAGCGTTTTGGGCACTGGAAGGATACTGCTGTAATGCTGAAGGGAGAGGGTGTCTGGAATATGACTGCCATGTTCCTGTATATGTGGGGAATTGTAACCAATACAGATACTTCCTCAGATTTCGCTAATTATGTGCCTCACAGATGGCATCCGGATGATTTTGAGGGAAGCGGCTATGTGCAGCCTTTCTGTGATTCACCCCTGGATGATGAGGTCGTAGGTGAGAATGTTTATCTGAATATTATTAATCGTGCCAAGAACTATGTATATATCTGTACGCCATACCTGATCATTGATAATGAGATGATGACCGCCCTTTGCCTGGCGGCCAAAAGTGGTGTGGATGTCCGGATCATGACACCTGGAATCCCGGATAAAAAAATGGTCTTTCTTCTGACCCAGTCTTATTATAAGCAGCTTCTGGAAGCAGGGGTAAAAATCTATGAATATCAGCCTGGATTTCTTCATGCAAAATCTTTTGTCTGCGATGACAAAGTAGGCGTTGTGGGAACCATTAATCTGGATTATCGTAGTCTTTATCTGCATTTTGAAGATGGTGTCTGGATGTATAAGAACGATGTGGTGCTGGATATCCGTAATGATTTCCTGGAAACGCTGGAGTATTGCAACAGCATTGATCTGGAATTCTGTGCAAAAAGAAATATCGCAGTACGGGCTATGCAGAATGTGCTGAGGGTTTTTGCACCATTGCTGTAAAAACTCTTTGACAGACAAGTATAAATTCTGTATGATATATCAGGCGGGAGTTTATAAAACTCCCGTCTGATATTGTCTAACGAAGAATACCGCATAAGAATACATAAATAATTTTATTGGAGGAATCAATTTGAGCCAGAATAAAGAAACGGAGCTTCAGCTTCAGTACATTGAGAAATGTAAGGAACTTCTTGCTAAAAACAGCACACGCCGCCCGACGTTCCATATCCAGAATGAGGGATGTCAGATGAACTCCATCCAGACGGAGTCCATTGCAGCTATTATGGAGAAAATGGGCTATGAAATGGTAGATACGGAAGATGCCGATGCCGTAGTGTTTAACACCTGTACAGTCCGTGAGAATGCCAACCAGAAGATCTATGGACATCTGGGTCATTTAAAGAGCATTAAGCGCAGTCATCCGGATATGAAGATCGTACTTTTTGGCTGTATGATGCAGGAACATCATGTAGTGGAGAAGATCAGCAAGGATTATAAATATGTAAATCTTGTATTCGGAACCCACAACATCCATAAATTCCCTGAACTTTTTTACAGGGCACTGCAGACAGATGAGCAGATCATTGATATCTGGAAGGAATCCGATGAAATCGTAGAGGGTATGCCCACATCCCGCAAATATCCGTTCAAAACAGGTGTCAGCGTAATGTTTGGGTGCAATAACTTCTGCAGCTACTGTATCGTGCCTTATGTACGCGGCCGTGAGAAGAGCCGTGAGCCGCAGGCGATCATCCGTGAGATCGAAGAACTGGTAGCAGATGGAGTTACAGAGATCATGCTTCTTGGACAGAACGTCAATTCCTATGGAAAAACACTGGAAACACCGGTGACATTTTCGCAGCTTCTCAAAGAGGTGGAAAAGATTGAGGGACTGAAGCGCATCCGTTTCATGACTTCACATCCGAAAGACCTTTCCGATGAGCTGATCCAGACCATGGCTGAGAGCAAAAAGATCTGTCATCACCTTCACCTTCCGCTGCAGTCCGGAAGCAGCAGAGTTTTAAAAGAAATGAACCGCCGTTATGATAAAGAGAAATATCTCCAGCTGGTAGATGAGATCCGTAAAGCGATTCCAGATATCTCTCTGACAACTGACATCATGGTTGGATTCCCTGGAGAAACAGAAGAGGACTTCCTGGAGACTCTGGACGTAGTAAGAAAGGCCAACTACGATACAGCCTTTACATTTATCTATTCCAAACGAAGCGGTACTCCTGCGGCAGGAATGGAGAATCAGGTACCGGAAGACGTTGTAAAGGATCGTTTCAGCCGTCTTCTTGCCCTTGTACAGGAGAAAGGCCGTGAGAATTCTTCGCGTTTCCAGGGGACTGTTCAGGAGATCCTGGTAGAAGATGAAAACCGTGAGAAAGGTACACTTACAGGACGTACCCAGCACAACCTGCTTGTACATTTCCCGGGAGATAAAGAGCTTATCGGCAAATATGTCAATGTAAGCCTGGATACCTGCAAAGGATTTTATTACTTCGGCCATATGGTAGAGGAATAAGAACAGAAAATAAAAAAAGAGGAGACTGACCATATACGGATCAGCCTCCTTTTTTTATTTGCCTTTTTTATTTGACATCTGGTTAAACACCATAAACTTCTTTGTTGTATTTATCAATCTCGTCATCAATGATCGGGTCCACATGCTTATACAGGCATCCCGGACCGCCATAAGTGATACACGGGATGAAATGACCACCAGGGCCATAGCTCTGGCAGGCTCTTCTTACTTCCTTGCGGATTTCTTCTTCTGTGGAATCAGCACGGTCAACGATGGCAGCATCAATACCGCCCATCAGAGTCATTCTGCCGTTCAGCTGTTTCTGAAGCTTCGGAATATCATTTTCCGGCAAAGCTCCCTGCCATATATCAATGCCAAGATCTACCATATCTTCAATGATCGGCTCCAGGAAAGAATCAGCGTGATGCATGACGATCACACCATGATCCTTCATGTATTTATAGGTTTTTGCATACTGTGGCTTGATAAATTCACGCCAGGTTTCCGGGCTGATAAAGAGAGAATGCTTGGAGCCCCAGTCATCATGGGACAGCATTACATCCGGTTTGATATAATCAACGATCAGCTTCATATACTGGAAACGGTATTCGCCGATGGCATTACAGAGATCCATCATATCTTCCGGTTCCAGAAGATAATTCATCAGCATATCCTCGAAGCCCATAAGAAAATGAAGTCTTTCGAATACACCGGTAGGCATGAAGGCCATAACAAGGTCACCGTTTGCGCGGATTTCATCAGCCTTTTTGATAAAAGGCTCCCAGAGAGCAGGATCGGAGCAGTTTGCCTGAAGATCCGGCATCACAAGCTGTTCCTTCCATTCGGTGATGTCGCTGATCACCTTGTTTTTGTCAGTAACATGTGGCATGGCAGCAACCTGATTTGCAGGCCACAGGATTTCAGTACCAAAACGGTCGATCAGAGGATCCATACCCGGATGACGGTTGCCACGAATATAGGATGCTGCTGGGTTAGGCGGATAAAAAACAGCACCTTCATATTGTTTTACAAGACGATCCGGTTTTCCGTCCGGTTTGATCGTTTCCAGAAAATTCTCTTTTGCTGATAACATAAACAATTCCTCCTTTATAAAAACGTCTTAAAATTTATGTCTTATGTTTAACATCCTGTTAAATATCAATTTTTTCTTGCATCAATCTCTGACTGATAAAAAGCAACCTTATCCTTGGTGATCCGGAATCCTACAAGAAGAAGGATCATTCCCACAAGGCAGAAGATAGCAGGAACCAGTGCGAAAGCAATGGTCATTCCCTGGCGTGCTGCGCCTTCCAGGACAACACCGGATTTCCAGCCTACTGCGACCAGGCAGGCACTTAAGATAGTTCCTCGAAGGAAAACAGCAACCTTAAGTGGAAGATTCTGAAGTCCCATGATCCATCCGGAAGCATCCTTACCGCTTTTCCATGTGGCATAGACAACCGTATCTGCATACAGAGCAGGAGAAGCTGCAAAAGCCATTCCATAAAATACCTGTGCCAGAGTCATAAGACCGATAACTGTATAGGCATTTCCATAGAAAAGATAGATCATAAACAATGCTGCCGCCATACCGCCGTAAGCCACGATCATGGTTGTACGGGAAGAAAGTGCTTTTGCGATAAAACGCATGGTAAATGCTCCGATGATCGCACCGAGAGAGATACAGAAGGTATAAGTCACCATTAATCCCGGATTTCCCATGGCATCGCGGAAATAGTAGATTGCAGATGCGGCAGTTACGAATTTTACACACCATTTAGCCAGGTCAGCCAGCATCAGGACCATAAGAGGTGGATTCTGGAAAAGAGAAGCAAACATTTCCGGAATGGAAACCTTGGTCTTGTCATTTGCTTTTCCTGTAGCTTCTGTTTCGATCTCTTCATATCCTTCGGTCATTTTGAAATGTGCAAAATAGGTGACTACCATAAGTACGCCCAGACAGAACGCGGCAGCTGCAAATTTGTTTTTCTCGCCTACGTAGCCTGCCAGCAGTGTTGCAAAAGGAAGTCCCAGATAGGAGAACAGAAGTCCGCCTACATTATTCCAGGTTGCACGGGAAGAAGCAAGAATTGCTCTTTCCTCAGGAGTTTTTCCTACAACGCTGATCAGTGTTGCGTTTGCAACATAACTGAAATTCCATACAACGTGTGAAGAAATGGATGCGATAATGATCACGATTGCGGATAAGATCTCGTTATCACTGATGCGGATGAACATGAATGCGTACAGGAACGGGACCATCCACGGAACCAGGATCAGCCAGGAACGGTAGCGTCCCCATTTTTTTGCTTTCGTGCCGTTGATAATTCCTCCGTACAGCCAGGAAAGACAGGCATCTACAATAGTAAAAACAGAATTGATCACACCTGCGATTCCGGCACTGAACTGAGCCAGGTCAGTAAGGAATGTCATAAAGTAAAAAGTTTCGATATTACTCATCAGGACAAAGCCTGCGTCTCCGACTCCGAAAAAGTACTTCAGTGCGTTGCTGAGACCTTTTTTGCGTCCGGTTTCTTTTTTTTCATTTCCCATAAAAATCCCCCCTGTTATCCAAAAAACAGTTTCCGGTTTCATAATAAAGCACATAAAGCACGTCGCGAGTACTTGCGGATCACTTTCCCGTGATCCTGGATTTCTTCTAATGGGACAAGTATACAGCAGAATAAATGGTCCGTAAATCCGCACAGGGTTTCATTTTTTATGAATGTATTCAGACGTTTTGTACAATCAGAGATGTAAACTTATACAAAAAACAATACTGTATTTCATGAATGTTTATGTTATAATTGTACAAATGATCGAAATGATAGGAAGTAAAAGGAGAAAAAATGCACAATAATAGTAACGATTATGACAATATATCCGAAAGGTTTCTTTTGAATGGCCAGATTCTGATTGACGAATTTGCGGATTCTTTTGCAGAGACTGCCCTGTTTGGAAGAGAAGATCCTTACCGGCTGACAGGTGTCCGTTTGTTTCAGAAAGAAATCACTTTATCCGAAAATTATATTTATCTTGCGACTGCCTCACAGGTTACAGAAGAATTCTGTCATTATGAAAACAGAACGTTTCTTATTGCAGGACAGACAGACTATCACAATTTTCATGAAAGCTGTGTTGTACTTATGGTAGGTCGGCAGGAACAGTTTGCCGGGATCATGAATTCTGCACAGCAGGTCTTTGAGAAATACAGAGAATGGGACAGAAAGCTGCAGCTTTCCCTGAATAGTGAAGCGCCTCTGGACAATATGCTGGAAGCAAGTGTTCCCATATTTAAGAATCCTCTTTTTGCTCATGATACGAATTTCTATATTCTGGCCTGTCCTTACAGAACAGGTCCCATGTCTGTATGGGAGAGAGACTCCAGAACCGGAAGGATGATGGTTCCGCTGAATCTGATCCATGAGTTTAAAGTGGATCTGGAATACTTAAGAACACTTTCCACAAAAGGACCTGATATTTACAATGAGGATCTCAGGGGGTATCGCATCCTGTATAGGAATCTCTGGGTAAATGGAAGCTATGAGGGGCGGCTGTGCGTAAATGAGATCCAGACCGCGTTTCATCCTGGGAATTTTGCGGCATTACAGTATCTTGGTAATTTTATTGAGCTTTGCATTCAGCACCACAATCTGTTTCATCTGAATCTGGGAACAGATACCCGACGCTTTTTTACGGATTTTCTGGATGGAAAGATCTCAGATCCGGCCAAGGTTCAGGACTTTCTGTATTTTCTTAACTGGAACAGAACGGACCGTTATCTCTGCCTGCGGCTGGAGGCAGAACAGCTGGATGAAAAAATGCATTCCTCGGTTGCAACACTGGGACATATTGAATCCCAGATTCCGGAAGGCAGGGCCTTTATCTATCAGCAGGGAATCGTGGTGATCGTCAATCTTTCTTTTGAGAATTCCAGTGTTGCTCAGGTGATCAGCGGACTGGCGATTATTTTAAGAGAAGGACTATTTAAAATGGGGGCAAGTGCAGAACTTGCAGATTTTTTTCAGCTTCCCCAGGGGTATTTTCAGGCAAAAACAGCGCTTCATCTTGGCGAAAAATACGACAGCATGATCTGGTGTCACCGCTTTGACGAATATTTTCTGGAATACATTCTGGAAGAAGCGGGTGAAAATCTTTCGCCGAAGCTTTTGTGTTCCCATGCTCTGCATGTGCTGAAGGATTATGACAGCAAAAATAATACGGAGCTGTATAAAACCCTGAAGATCTATCTCAAGCTGGAACGAAATGCACTTCAGACAGCAAAAGCTCTTTTCATACACAGAAGTTCTCTTTTCTACAGGATAGAGAGGATTACCCAATTGACAAAGATCAATCTTGACGATCCCAAAGAACGGCTGATCCTTCAGCTGTCCTATTGTCTGATGGAAGGTACAAAAACTTTTTCCTGACAGGTATTGACAAATACCCCATGAGGGTATATATTGTTCCATGTAAAGCGAATACCCCATGAGGGTATTTTGAAAGAGAAAGGAGTGACAGCCTGTGACTGAAAAAAAAGCCTGTCCCTGCTGCAGTGAGAAACACACTGTACGTTCCGAGGAGGAGAAGAAGAAGCTGATCAACCGTCTGAAACGTATTGAAGGACAGATCAGGGGCATCATAGGAATGATGGAGAATGATGCTTACTGCAACGATATCCTGATCCAGTCCGCAGCGGTCAATGCCGCAGTCAATGCTTTTAATAAAGAGCTGCTTGCCACCCATATCCGTACCTGCGTTGCCAGAGATATCCGGGAAGGTAAGGACGAGACGATCGATGAGCTTGTAGCAACCCTCCAGAAGCTGATGAAATAGGGATAATATATTTTAGGAGGATATTAAGAGAGAATGGAACAATATAACGTAACTGGTATGAGCTGTGCAGCCTGCTCTGCCCGGGTAGAAAAAGCCGTATCCAAAGTTCCCGGTGTGGCCAGCTGTTCGGTGAGCCTTCTTACCAACTCCATGGGAGTGGAGGGAAGCGCATCTGCACAGGACATCATAAAGGCAGTGGAAGCGGCAGGCTACGGAGCTTCCCTGAAAGGTGCCGCCGGCGAAAAAATTTCCATGTCAGCGGCCGAGGAAGCACTGGAAGATCATGAGACACCTGTTTTGAAAAGGCGTCTTATTGCATCGGTAGGTTTTTTGCTTGTTCTGATGTACTTTTCCATGGGACATATGATGTGGGGATGGCCGTTGCCGAAATGGTTTGATGATAATCATGTAGCCATGGGACTGGTACAGCTGCTTCTTGCAGGAATTATCATGGTGATCAACCAGAAATTCTTTATCAGCGGTTTTAAGAGTCTCTGGCATCGTTCCCCGAACATGGATACCCTGGTAGCACTTGGTTCCATGGCATCCTTTGTATGGAGTGTTTATGCACTGTTTGCCATGACGAGAGCACAGGTAGATGGAGATTCTGCAGCAGTCATGAATTACATGATGGATTTCTATTTTGAATCCGCAGCCATGATCCTGACACTGATCACTGTAGGAAAAATGCTGGAAGCCCGCTCAAAGGGTAAGACCACCGATGCCCTGAAAAGCCTGATGAAGCTGGCACCGAAAACAGCAGTTGTAGTACGAAACGGGCAGGAACTTAACGTCCCTATTGAACAGGTACAGAAAGGTGAGATCTTTGTTGTACGTCCGGGTGAGAACATTCCTGTGGATGGTGTGATCCTGGAAGGTACTACCGCAGTCAATGAATCTGCACTGACCGGTGAGAGTATTCCGGTAGATAAAGAAACCGGAGATATGGTTTCCGCGGCAACAGTCAACCAGTCTGGATTCATTAAATGTGAAGCTACCCGTGTGGGAGAGGATACCACACTTTCCCAGATCATAAAAATGGTCAGTGATGCAGCCGCTACAAAAGCTCCTATTGCCAAGATTGCAGACCGTGTTTCCGGAGTGTTCGTTCCGGCCGTAATTACCATTGCCGTGATCACGACGATCATTTGGCTTCTGGTCGGACAGAGCTTTGGTTATGCGCTGGCAAGAGGCATTTCTGTTCTGGTTATCAGCTGCCCGTGTGCACTTGGTCTTGCAACGCCGGTTGCCATTATGGTAGGAAACGGTATGGGCGCCAAAAACGGAATCCTCTTTAAAACAGCGGTTTCCCTTGAAGAAGCGGGAAAAGTCCAGATCGTTGCGCTGGATAAAACAGGAACGATCACAAGCGGTCAGCCGGAAGTGACAGATATTCTGCCTGCACAGAGCATTACAGAGAAAGAACTTCTCACACTTGCCTGTGCCCTGGAGAAAAAAAGCGAGCATCCCCTTGCAAAAGCTGTTCTGAAAAAAGCCGAGGAAGAGAATCTGGTTCCGGAAGAGGTTACCGGATTCCAGGCACTTCCGGGTAACGGTCTTTCCGCAGTACTTGGAAATGACACGCTGACAGGCGGAAGCATGAAATTTATCAGCAGTCAGACCAGCGTTTCGTCAGATCTTCAGGCGAAAGCCGAAGCACTTGCGGAACAGGGAAAAACGCCGCTGTTTTTCACCAGAAACGGAAAGCTTCAGGGAATCATCGCAGTGGCAGATGTGATCAAGGAGGACAGCCCGCGTGCGGTAAAAGAGCTCCAGAACATGGGAATCCGTGTGGTGATGCTGACCGGTGACAATGAGCGGACAGCAAGAGCTATCGGGGCGCAGGCTGGCGTTGACGATGTGATCGCAGGAGTTCTTCCTGACGGAAAGGAGAGTGTGATCCGTTCTCTGAAGGAACAGGGAAAGGTTGCCATGGTAGGCGATGGCATTAACGATGCACCTGCACTTACAAGAGCAGATATCGGAATTGCCATCGGAGCGGGAACCGATATTGCCATTGATGCGGCAGATGTTGTTCTGATGAAGAGCCGTTTAAGTGATGTTCCGGCTGCAGTTCGTCTGAGCCGTGCCACACTCCGAAATATCCACGAGAATCTTTTCTGGGCATTTTTCTACAATGTGATCGGTATTCCCCTGGCAGCAGGTGTATGGATCCCGATCTTCGGCTGGACACTGAATCCGATGTTCGGTGCTGCGGCAATGAGCCTTTCCAGTTTTTGTGTTGTGACCAACGCATTGAGACTGAATCTTTTCAGGATCCACAATGCAGCCAAAGATAAGGCGATCAAAAATCCGGTAACATTAGACATCAGTCATGATGAAAATAATAAAAATGAAAAGGAGAACAAAAAAATGGTAAAAGTAACAGTAAACGTAGAAGGAATGATGTGCGGACACTGTGAGGCACACGTAAACAAAGCAATCCAGACAGCTTTCGGTGCAGAAGATGTTGTATCCTCCCACGAGAATGGAACAACCGTATTTACAGTACCAGAGAAAGTTGATGCAGCAAAAGTTGAAGAAGTGATCAACGAAGCTGGTTATGAATTTAAAGGGATCACTCAGGAATGATCAAACGTATATTCAACTAATTAAGTGAATCCCATTCCCTTTTATAAAATAGCGAAAAGGCAGATCTGTAAAAATCAGGTCTGCTTTTTTGTCGTGATTTTTCTGAGCCCGTTTTTCTTTTATAAATATGGCTTATATCTTTATAATTAATTCTGAAAAAGTTGAAATATCTGCTGAATTGATTGTTATTTTTAAAAGCCATATGCTATACTGGTAGCGATTATGGATGTACGAACAGCAGGAACACAGATTGGACAACGATCTTGTTCTCAAGCATGAGCAAGGCGGGATGGAAATAACCGCCTTACACGCTGAAATCATGGAAGCAGAGAGGAGCACATTATGAGCGGATTTTTTGGAGTAGCATCAAAAGAAGACTGCGTACTGGAACTTTTTTACGGAGTGGATTATCATTCCCATTTGGGAACTCGTCGCGGCGGTATGGCGGTTTATGGTGAACATGGATTTGACCGTGCCATCCACAACATTGAGAACACACCTTTCCGTACGAAATTTGACGGCGATGTAGGTTCCATGAAAGGAAATATGGGAATCGGATGTATTTCTGATTATGAACCGCAGCCACTTCTTTTCAGCTCCCGGATCGGAAGCTTTGCCCTCACATTTGTGGGAAAGATTAACAATTATGATGAGCTTTTACAGAGAATGTATGACACTACTAAGGTACATTTCCAGGAAATGACAAACGGAACCGTCAATGTAACAGAACTCATCGCTGCCCTGATCTGTGAAAAAGACAATTTCGTGGAGGGTATCCAGTATGTACAGGAGCTGATCGATGGTTCCATGACACTACTTCTTATGACAAAAGACGGAATCTATGCAGCCCGTGACAAGATGGGCCGTACTCCGGTAGAGATCGGTCATAAAGAAGGCTCCTACTGTCTGTCTTTTGAAAGCCATGCCTATATCAACCTGGGATATGAAGACTATAAGGAACTTGGACCTGGAGAAATTGTATTTGTCACGGCAGATGGTGTAAAAACTCTGGTAGAGCCTGGAAAGAAAATGAAGATCTGTTCCTTCCTCTGGGTTTACTATGGATATCCGACAGCTTCTTATGAAGGCGTCAATGTAGAAGAAATGCGCTACCGCTGTGGGAGCATGCTTGCCAAAAGAGATGGCGACTCTGTTCACCCGGATATTGTTGCAGGTGTTCCGGATTCCGGTATTGCTCACGCTATAGGTTATGCCAACGAATCCGGCACTCCTTATGCAAGACCATTTATCAAATATACCCCGACCTGGCCGAGATCTTTTATGCCGACAAATCAGAATCAGCGTAATCTGATCGCCAAGATGAAGCTGATCCCTGTACGTGCCCTGATCAAGGATAAGAAACTTCTTCTCATTGATGATTCTATTGTACGTGGAACCCAGCTCCGTGAAACAACCGAGTTTCTGTACCGAAGCGGTGCAAAAGAAGTTCATGTCCGTCCTGCCTGCCCACCGATCATGTACGGGTGTAAATATTTAAACTTCTCCCGTTCCAAATCCGAGATGGAACTGATTGCCCGTCAGGTCATCGAGAAAAGAGAGGGTCCCAACTGTCCGCAGGAAATTCTGGATGAATATGCAGATCCGCGTACAGAAAAATACGAGCAGATGGTACAGGATATCTGCAAGATGCAGAACTTTACCACTCTTCGCTATCACAGGCTGGATGATCTTCTGGAATCTATCGGGATTGATCCGTGTAATGTATGTACATACTGCTTTAACGGCAAAGAATAAATCTGGGGATGTAATAGCTTTACGAAGCGGTCGCTAACTCACCGTTGCATTTCATGCCTTGACAGACTATAATAGCATTATAAAAAAATAAGATGCGGATATGTCCCAGAGACATATCCGTGTTTTTGTTAGAGTATACAAAACAGGGAGTATAAAAGAAATGACTTACCCGATAAATGCTGTTATTTTTGACATAGACGGAGTGCTTCTGGATTCTCTTTTTATCTGGAAGGAGCTTGGAAGAAGATTTATTGTAAAATATGGATATACACCTGTTCCGGATATGGATGAGATCCTTTTTTCTATGAGTATGGAACAGGGAGCTGCCTGGCTGAAAGATACATTTTCTCTTGAAAATTCAGAAGAAGAGATTATACAGGAACTGGAAACCAGAATACAGACCTTTTATTTCGAAGAAGTGAAAGCCAAACCAGGTGCAGAAGCACTTTTGCAGAGAATAAATAAGCTGGGAATTCCGGTAGTGGCAGCTACATCCAGTCCCAGAGAGCATGTAAGAAAAGCACTGGAGCGGAATCATCTGCTTCCTTATCTGAAAGAGTTCTATACGACAAGCGAGATCGGAGAAAGCAAATATTCTCCGAAAATTTATCTCACAGCGGCAAAGTCTCTGAATTCCAGTCCCAATGGAACGCTTGTTGTGGAAGATTCCCTGTATGCGCTGATTACGGCCCGAGATGTAGGTTTTCAGACAGCAGGAATTTTCGATCCTTTCGGAGAACCGGATCAGGAACAGCTGAAAAAAAAGGCAGATTTTTACTGCAAGTCTTTAAATGAACTTTTAAATTATATGGAATAGATTTTACGGAAAACGGAGGATAATACATATGAAAACAGCATTAACCATAGCAGGCAGCGATTCCAGCGGAGGAGCAGGTATCCAGGCTGATATCAAAACCATGATGGCAAACGGTGTCTATGCAATGAGTGCTATCACAGCACTGACAGCACAGAATACAACCGGTGTTGCAGCGATCCAGAATGCAACAGCTGAATTTCTCGGTCAGGAACTGGATTCTGTTTTTAACGATATTTTTCCGGACGCAGTAAAGATCGGAATGGTTTCGGAAAGTGACCTGATCCAGGTGATCGCCGGGAAACTTCGCCGATATAAGGCAAAAAACATCGTAGTTGACCCGGTTATGGTGGCAACCAGCGGTGCAAGACTGATCAGCGAGGCAGCAGTCGATGTTCTGAAAAATGAACTCTTTCCTCTGGCCGATCTTCTGACTCCGAACATTCCGGAGACGGAGGTACTGACCGGAATGCAGATCACAACTGCAGAAGCTATGATCGAAGCAGCCCGCCAGGTATCTGAAAGGTATCACTGTGCAGTTCTTTGCAAAGGTGGACATCAGCTTAACGATGCCAATGATCTTCTCTATGAAAATGGAACTTACCAGTGGTTTGAAGGAAAACGGATTGATAATCCTAACACTCATGGAACAGGATGTACTCTTTCCTCAGCCATTGCTTCCAATCTTGCCAAAGGCTTCTCCATGGAGGAATCCGTAAACCGCGCAAAAGATTACATCTCAGGTGCCCTCGCAGCCATGCTTGACCTTGGAAAAGGCAGCGGACCTATGGATCATGGCTTTGCAATAAAAAATAACTTCACAGAGGAGGCTTAAAACTTATGACAGTTACAGAACGGATCGCAGCTCTTCGGAAGCTGATGAAAGAGAAGGGAATTGATGCATATCTGGTTCCAACCGATGATTTCCACGGTTCCGAATATGTAGGCGACTATTTTAAATGCAGAAAATATATTACTGGTTTTACAGGATCAGCAGGAACTGCAGTGATCATGCAGGATATGGCAGGTCTCTGGACAGATGGAAGATACTTTATTCAGGCAGCGCAGCAATTAGAGGGAACACCCGTCACACTTTTTAAGATGGGAGAACCAGATGTTCCAACCATCCATAAATTTCTGGAAAAAAATCTGAAAGAAGGGATGTGCCTTGGTTTTGACGGCCGTACAGTCAGCGGAGAAGAAGCGGACCAGCTGAAAAAGATCCTCCAGAAAAAACAGATACGTTTTTCTGTAAATGAGGATCTGATCGGAAAGATTTGGCAGGATCGTCCTGCACTTTCCTGCGAACCGGTAATGGAGCTTGATGTGAAATGGGCAGGGAAATCCAGAGCAGACAAGATCCAGGAGATCCGTACTAAATTAAAAGAAAAAGGCGCATCTCTCTTTGTACTCACTTCCCTGGACGATATCGCATGGCTTCTGAACATCCGCGGAAACGATATTCACTGCTGCCCGGTAGTCCTTTCCTATCTTGTGATGGATGAGAAAGAGATCCGCCTTTTTGCCAATGAAAAAGCTTTTCCGGAATCTGTAAAAAAGGCACTTTCTGCTGATGGCGTTACCATTTATCCGTACAATGATATTTATGATTATGTGCAGACAATATCCGGGGAGAAAAAGATCTATCTTTCCAGAAATAATGTAAACAGCCGCCTGATCAGCAATATTCAGGAAAAAGTGACGATTCTGGACGGAGAAAATCTGACCCTTCTTCCGAAAGCTGTCAAGAATGAAACAGAAATCCAAAATGAGAAGATTGCCCATATCAAAGATGGCGTTGCAATGGTGAAATTTATCCACTGGCTGAAAAAGAACATTGGAAAACAGGAGATCACGGAGCTCTCAGCAGCTGATAAGCTTTATGATTTCCGCTCCGAACAGGAAAAGTTCCTTGGGAACAGTTTTGATCCGATCATTGCCTATGGTGCTCATGGGGCAATCGTCCATTACGGTGCAACAGAAGAAACGAATATCCCTCTGGAGCCAAAAGGACTGGTTCTGATGGATACAGGCGGACATTATCTGGAGGGAACCACAGATATCACCCGCACCGTCGTACTTGGCCCGGTCGCAGAAAAGGAGAAGAAATATTTCACAGCTGTGCTTCGGGGACATTTAAACCTGGCAGCTGCAAAATTCCGTTACGGATGTACAGGACTGAATCTGGATTCCATAGCAAGAGGTCCGCTTTGGGCTATGGGAGAGGACTATAACCACGGAACCGGTCATGGAGTAGGATATCTTCTCAATGTACACGAAGGTCCACAGAGCTTTCGCTGGAAAAATCCTGCAGACCGTCCGGCCCCTGTGCTGGAAGAAGGCATGATCACTTCCGATGAACCAGGTTATTACGCAGAAAATGAGTTCGGAATCCGCCATGAAAACCTGATCGTATGCAAAAAAGCGGAAAAGACAGCATACGGCCAGTTTATGAAATTTGAATCTCTGACCATGGTACCTTTTGATCTGGAAGGAATCGACCCGACACAGATGGAAGCAGGAGAGAGAGTTTTGCTCAATCAGTATCACGCACTTGTATATGAGATAATTTCTCCATATCTGGATGAAGATGAAAAAAGCTGGTTAAAAGAGGTGACTCAGGCCATATAATATCTGGAATTAAGTCCTGAAACATAGAAAATAACGCAGGCTTCCGTAAACTGGGGAATTTCATACGTTCTTTTTTATGCTAAAACAGAAAAAAATCAGAACAGGGAGGTACTTATTTCCTATGAAAAAAGAAAATAGAATAAATCACTATATCGACCTTCATGCGCATCTGGACGGCTGCATTAGCGTAGAAATTGCAAAAAAACTTGCAGCTTTGCAGCAGATCACACTTCCGGCAAAAACTGACAAAGAATTGACAGCTCTCCTTTCTGTACCGGATTCCTGCCAAGATCTTAATGATTTTCTGAAATGTTTTGAGCTGCCGCTTTCTCTGCTCCAGACAGAAAAAGCACTGGAAGATGCCGTTTATCTTGTTCTCTCTGAAATGCATAAAGACGGCGTGATTTACGCAGAACTTCGATTTGCACCACAGCTTCACACTCAGAAGGGAATGACCCAGGAAAATGCTGTTCAATCTGCAATGCGTGGATTGATAAAATCGCCGATTCCAGGTAATCTGATCTTATGTTGCATGCGCGGAGAGTCCAATCAGCAGGACAATCTGAAAACACTGGAACTGGCCCGGAAATATCTTGTGGAAGATGGGGGCGTTGTCGCTGTTGACCTTGCAGGTGCGGAAGCACTTTTCCCGACAGAAGATTATGAGGATCTTTTTGCGAAAGCAAAAGAAGATGAAATCCCGTTTACTATTCATGCAGGTGAGGCCGGCGATGCGGATGATGTAAGGGCAGCGGTTCGCATGGGAGCGACAAGGATTGGACACGGTGTGCGTATCGCAGGAAATGAAGAAGTGATCCAGCTTGTAAAAGATGCCGGAATTTTTCTGGAAATGTGTCCAACAAGCAACCGCCAGACAAAAGCAGTTGCAGATATGTCTTCTTATCCGTTGAAAACCTTCCTGGAAAGAGGCCTTAAAGTAACATTAAATACAGATGATCCAGCTATTGAACGGACATCCCTGTCCAGGGAATTTAAATACATGGAATCCCTGACAGGCATTACAAAAGAGCAGCAGAAGCAGCTCATCCTTAATTCAGTCGAAGCAGCTTTCACCTCAGCAGACAGAAAAAAGGAATTACGTAAACAGCTCTTTTCTGAAACATATGAAAAAAAATGAAAACTACTACATTATGTTATATAGAAAACAACGATAAATACCTGATGCTTCACAGAATAAAAAAGCAAAATGACATGAATGAAGGAAAATGGATCGGTGTTGGCGGACATGTGGAAGATCAGGAAACACCGGAAGAATGTCTTGTGCGTGAAGTGAAGGAAGAAACAGGTTTTACACTTACATCATATAAGTTCCGTGGTCTGGTAACGTTTATAAACAATGAATGTGAATCAGAACTTATGTGTGTTTTTACAGCAGATGGATATACTGGCGAGTTGATCGAATGTAATGAAGGTGAACTTTGCTGGATCGATAAAAACACAGTACCCGAACTTCCTGCATGGGAGGGAGATAAAGTATTCCTTGCTCTGCTGCTTTCAGGGGAAGAACGGTTTTTCTCAATAAAATTACAATATGAAGGTGATAAACTTGTTGGGAAAAGCATTAATTTGTATTGAGAAATAATTACTGAAAATCTATTCACAGCTGAAAAAAATTCAAACAAAAAAGTTTTTTTATGCCTGTGCCATCATATACCATATATAAATGCCGGATATTTTTCTCATAATTTCCAGGAAGAAACGGATGATAATTCCCCAAAGAGCGGTTACAGTTATGAATATCTTCAGAAGCTTGCCTCTTACACAGGCTGGAAATACGAATATGTCTACGGAGAATGGTCGGATCTGTTTGAACAGTTGAAAAATGGTGATCTGGATCTGATGGCTGGTATCGCTTATTCCGAGGACCGTTCTGACCTGTTAAGCGAACTGAACATGGCAATCTCTGTTGTCAATGAGCAGGATGCCATGGAACTTGATGAACTAAAAAATAAATATTATACAGAAACAACGGTCAGTGTTTTTCTGTCAGAACAGGAACAGAAATGGATGCAGAAACATGAAACTGTAACGGTTGGATACCTGGATCATTATCTTCCATACTGCGATACAGAAAGTGATGGTTCTGCTACCGGTCTGGTAGCAGATATTGTCCCCGATCTGTTTCATTCCCTTCCGGGTGATTACACCCCAAAGATCATTTACCGGTGTTTTGAAGATCAGCAGAAAATGCTGGACAGCCTGAAAAACGGCGAAGTCGATCTTGTAATGCCCATCAGTGATGGAAAGTGGTATGCAGAACAGGAAGGTTTTGTTCAGAGTTTTTCTATTGTAGCTTTTCCTATCGCACTGGCTTACCGGGAACCCTACAGTGATAATGTCACTTCAAAAATTGCCGTAAACAAGAACAATCTCAGACAATACTGGTATACTCTGGACAATTATCCGAATTCATAGGTTATTATATGCAACGACATTGAGGAATGTCTGGATGCTGTCAGATCTGGCAGGGCAAACAGTACTCTTTTAAGCGCACTTCGTGTCAGCCAGCTTCTTGACGATGAAAAAAAACTGAATGTTATTACTCTGTCAGATGATGAAAAGTTCTGTTTTGGAGTGCCCAGTGGGGACAAAGCACTGCTACAGCTGTTAAATCACGGACTCAACATTCTTGGTGAAAGCTACGGGCTGAATCATACATACCGCTATCTGGATACGGTTGTCTCTTATACAATGACAGATGTGATCAGGGATTATGTATGGCTTTTTCTCGGAACACTGAGTATGTTACTCATACTGATTTGATTGTTATCTATTTTGTACACAGAGAAAAAATGCAAATTGAAGCGGCACGTCATGAACAGGAACAGAATAAACTTCTTGAAGAAGCTCTCAGTGTAGCAAATCAGGCTTCTGTTGCAAAAAAAGTATTTCTTCAGAATATGTCCCATGATATCCGTACTCCAATGAATGCAGTACTTGGTTTTACAGATCTTGCTATTCATGCGGAGAATGACACCGCCCGGGTACAGGATTACCTGTCAAAGATCAAAATCTCCGGAAACCATCTCCTTAGTATCGTAAATGAAGTGCTTGAGATCAGCAGGATAGAGAGCGGACAGACGAAGCTGGATGAAACCATATGCAATATCTCAGATATTGTAAGTGAGACAGATGTACTTCCTGTGACCGTCAGGGATATGGAAATTATGAGATACATGTAAAAGATAACGGCTGTGGCATGAGCCAGAAATTCCTGAAAAAGATTTTTGTGCCATTTGAAAGACAGGCTAATTCCACGATCAGCGGTATCCAGGGAACAAGAATCTGTTTCCTATCCACCGGAGCTTTTTGCAGGAAAAAGAATTCTTCTTGTGGAAGACAACAGTATGAACCGTGAGATCGCTTCTGCAATTCTGGAAGAAGCCGGACTGATCGTAGACATTGCAGAAAACGGTGCCATTGCAGTAGAAAAAGTTTCATATTATCCACCAGGATATTATACTGCGGTTCTTATGGACATTCAGATGCCTATTATGGATGGATATACAGCTGCCAGAAAAATCCGTGAACTGCCCGATCCGTTCTGCGCCAAAATTCCGATCATTGCAGTTTCAGCCAATGCCTTTGATGAGGACAGGGAAGCATCGTATAAAGCGGGAATGAACGACCATCTGGCAAAACCGATCATTGTAACTGAACTGATGGAAACACTGGGAAAGATTCTGTTTGGAGAAAACTGTATGATGTAAAGCAGAACACTGATTGATAAAATAAAATTTCAGAAATGGATAGATCGGCAGTCTTGAAAGGTTTTTGGGGTTGTGTTAAAATTAAGTCCAGTGCCATACATGATCATCTATTGTTATTAGAAAAAGGAGAGGTTCTCCCAGGTGTTCCAGGCTTTGATGCAACAAGATGTGTACAATCTGGAATGAAACCGGCTGCGGTAGGTAAAATTAACGGTCATTCTACCCAGAAAATGACAGAGTATTATACGCAGCTTGAACAGGGGTATGTAAAAGATGAATATAAACGGTATGATGAAAAGTATGGAAAAGAAAGCTGATTTTGCTGATGAAATGAGATTTTAGGAAGAGGTTTAAATATTTGGAAAAAACAAGAAACACTGAAGAAGAAAAAAAATGGGTCAAAAGTGGGTCAAAGAGGAACATAAAGCATCTACAAGCCGTGTAAATACAGGGTTTCCAGTTAACACAGGGAAATTATCACCGATGATGCATTAGTGAAATTTCGGTATTGTTGAAAAACCGCATAAATACAGGCTTTATAAGAATTTTGAACTTATGAGCATTTAACGATAAGTGGTACTCAGTGGTAAGAAATATGCCTGAGTAGAAACAAGACTGTGGTCAAAATTATCGTCGGAAAACAACCTAAACATTTTTTTTTAAATTTGCATGGCACTGGGAAGCGAATTTGCAATTATCTATTTTTTAAGTAACAGGAAGTTAAATTTAATACAACCATTAAAAAAATCTTTTATGCTTCAGACGGAAATAATGTCTGCTTCATAAAAGATTTTTTGTAATAATATTGTAATATTTATCTTCCGCGAGAGGAGAGCGCAGGATGATTATACATGCAAGCATGAGAACCGATATACCTGCATTTTATTCCGAATGGTTTACAAATAGAATCCGTGAAGGGTATGTTCGAGTGAGAAATCCCTATGATCCTTTACAGGTCACAGAATATAGCCTTGATCCTGAAGTCGTTGATTTGATTGTATTCTGTTCAAAAAATCCAGTCCCTATGTTGAAGTATATGGATTTGCTGACATCTTACAGGACATACTGGTATATCACAATCACTCCATATGAAGCAGACATCGAACCAGGATTATTTAAAACAATTGTAAGTAAAAAAAATCATTGAAGCATTTCTGCAGATATCAGAAATTGTAGGAGAAGAGCATATTGGCTGGAGATACGATCCGATTTTTATCGATGACAAATATACTGTCAAGTATCATTTGGAACAGTTTGAGGGCATATCTGCGGCTTTACAAGGGTATACAAAAAATTGCGTGATAAGTTTTCTTGATTTATACCAGAAAGTAAAAAGAAATTTTCCAGAGGTGAAAATGTTATCCAAAAAGCAGAGAAAATATCTTGGGCAACGTATTGCCACAGAGCACAAAATGATTTTGCGGCCTTGTGGGGAGGGAACGGAACTTGCTGCATTTGGAGCAGACTGTAATGGCTGTATGATACAGCAGATTTATGAAAATGCCATTCATATGCCACGGCACTACCTTAGCAAAATTCTGAAAAACCTTGATTTTACAGTATATTTTTGAACCAGTAGGGATGTTTTACTAAGTTTTTACTAAAGAGGAATCCCTAGCACGAATTTAGAAAAGTAACATATAGTATGACCTTATTAATTGGTAGAACAATTGGTAAGGTCCTTTTTTATTTCAAGGAGGTTCAAAATGAAAAGTACAGCGTTAGGAGCAGAAAACATTATTTTTATCAGTGATGCACATGAAAAATTCTACTATGAAAAATTACAAGAAGTACGGTATCAGGATGTGTACCATAAGGCATTGTGTTATTGTCTGGGTATTAATGGAGATACCAGAAAAAATGCTGACAGAATTTATAATTTTAAAACGGGGTCTGTTAAAACGAAATGTTTACATGAAGGATGGCAGACAAGCGGTAGCTTAAAAGTGGTAAGGATGGCATTTAATCTGTACTGTAACAGCACGCCAAGCGTTTGGGATTATGAAGATGCAGAGGAACAGGTAAACGAGTGCAGACAGTATACAGTAGAGGATATCTTCTGCTGTGCATATGCACCATATTTTTGGCAGGCAATACAGATCCGTTATCCGGAATATGTAGTGTACAATCAAAAGTTACATGCCATGCTTGGAGGAATAGATTAATGCTGAAAGTGAGACTGATGGGAACAAAAAATGATATTGCATGGTTTCAGAAAATCCTGCAGCGTCATCCTAAAATTGAAGTTATGGAATTATCGGAACTTTATTCCAATAAAGGGACGAGCAAATATTATAGAGCTTATGCTGAAATTGAAAAAAGTAATGTAAATAAAAAATAGTAGAAAAACAGGAGAATTATATCATGTGCAAAATAATCGCAATCGCAAATCAAAAAGGTGGAGTAGCAAAGACTACAACCACTATTAATCTTGGAGTAGGACTGTCTAAGGTTGGAAAACGTGTAATGCTGATAGATGCTGATCCACAGGGACATTTGACAATGGGACTTGGTTTTCCAAAGAACTTAAGGGTAACATTGAAAACAATGATGGAAAATATCATTATGGGATTAGAATTTGATCCCAGGGAAGCAATTTTACACCATGAGGAAGGAATAGATGTAATTCCATCTAATAAACTTCTTTCGGGAATGGACATGTCATTATTTACGGTAGAGGACAGAGAAAAAGTCTTAAAAGAATATCTGGAACTTTTGGAAAATGATTATGACTATATCCTGATTGATTGTATGCCCTCGTTGGGAATGATGACAATTAATGCGTTAAGTGCAGCTGATAGCGTTTTGATTCCGGTGCAGCCTCAATACTATGCGGCAGATGGCCTCATGGAATTACTGAAAGTTGTGAAAGGCATTCATCAGAGATTTAATCCTGATTTACAGATTGAAGGGATTCTGTTTACAATGGACAGCAGTCATTATAATAATTCAAAGAGAAATAAGCAGGCAGTACGAGATGCTTATGGAGCAGAGATTATAATTTTTGATCAGACAATTCCAAGAACAGAAGCTCTTGCCGAAACTGCATCAGAAGGTGTCAGTATTTTTTCTTACGATGCAAAAGGAAAAGGTGCGTACAGTTATCAAGCACTTGTCCAGGAGGTGCTGAATCATGCGTAAACCTAAGAAAGAAATTCAGCTTACTTCTTATGATGAATTGCTTGGAATCAATGAAGCCGAACAGAATACTCTTAATCAGATTGTTGAAGTGCCATTAAATGAGTTACATCCTTTTAGAAATCATCCATTTCATGTAAATGATGATGAAAAAATGGCTGAAACAGTAGAAAGTATCAAGAATTATGGCATCTTAAATCCTGCATTGGTACGTCCTCGCGCAGAGGGAGGATATGAACTGATTGCTGGTCACAGGAGAAAACGTGGTTGCGAACTGGCTGGAAAAAGTAAAATGCCAGTACTCATACGGAACTATACCGATGATGAAGCCGTAATCGTTATGGTGGATTCTAATATACAGAGAGAAAATTTGCTTCCAAGCGAAAAGGCATATGCTTATAAGATGAAGATGGATGCAGTAAAACATCAGGGCATAAAAGACGAAAACGCAGCTTCTGTTGACAGTGCAGATCTGGTTGGACAGGCTGCCGGTGACAGTGGAAGAACCGTTCAGCGTTACATACGCTTGACCTGTCTTATTCCGGAATTGCTGAAATTGTTGGATAAAGGAAAGATTAATTTTACAGTAGGTGTTTCATTAACCTATTTATCAGAAACGGAGCAGATTTGGGTGAAAGACTGCATAGTGTCTGGAGCAAGCTCTGTTACAGGTTCAATGGCAACAAAACTGAAGCAATACAGCGATGAAGGTAATCTGACAGAATTAGCGGTACAGCTTATTCTGAATGAAAAGAAAACAGAGACAGGAAAAGTTACTTTAACTGAAAAGAAAATACGAAAGTATTTTCCAAAGGAATATAACAGAGAACAGATTGAACAGGTTATCTATGAACTGCTTGATAACTGGAAGAAAAGCCAATAACGAGGGAAGGAGGGAAAGCAAAATGGCAAAATCCGAAAGCACAAAAATAGAGTTTGGTTATTTTCACGATTATGAATCGGAACAGTTTGCTTTTTACCGTATTCCCAAAGTATTATTCACAGATGAATATTTCCGTAATCTGTCCAGCGATGCAAAGGTTCTTTATGGGCTGATGCTGGACAGAATGGCTTTGTCTATCAGAAATAATTGGGTGGACAATGAGGGGAAAGTTTATATCATATTTACATTGGAACAAGTGATGGAATATATGAATTGCGGAAAAGACAAAGGTGTGAAAATTCTTGCAGAATTAGATACTGATAAAGGAATTGGTTTGATTGAAAGAGTAAAGAGAGGATTGGGAAAACCAACAATTATTTATGTAAAGAGCTTTGTATATAGAAAAGAAAAAGTATTAGATTCAGCAGAGAATGATAACCGAAGTCAAGAAGTCGGAAAAGCCGAAGTCAAGAGTTCGGAAAAACCGAAGTCTGGAGTTCTGGAAAGTCGAAGTCAAGAGTTCGGAAAAACCGAAGTCTGGAAGTCGGAAAAATCGAAGTCAAGAGTTCGGAAAAACCGAAGTACAGAAGTCGGAAAAACCGACCCTAATAATACTAATTATAATTATACTGATATTAGTAATACTGACAGAAGTAATACTGATCTTATCAATCTTTCAGATTCTTCCGAACAGCAGTCAATGGATTTGATGGAAGAGATGGAGTTATTCCAGATGAATACTGCACTTGTAAAAAGAAATATTGAATATGACTGTCTTGTACAACGATGCAGACTAGGGGAACAGCAACAGTTGGATGAAATTGTGGCACTAATTGTGGAAACAATCAGCATAGAACGGGAGAATATTACGATCAGTGGAGTGAAATACCCATATCAGTTCGTAAAAAGCAGATTATTGTTGCTGGAAGAAAGCCACATAGAGTATGTACTTGATTGTCTGCATGAGAATACCAGGGAAGTAAAGAACATAAAAGCGTACTTGCTTACCTGTCTTATGAATTCAATAACGACAATAGGCAATTATTACCAGGCAAAAGTAAATCATGATATGTACGGAGGTGGCATATGAGAGGAAAAGAAATTATAACAAAATTGATAATTCCTGGTGCAATAGCTATGATTATCTGCTTAATTGTTCACCCTATGTGCATGAATGGTGAAATATTAGACTGGAGAAAAGTATTGCTTTTTGCGGGAATACCTTTCGGAATCCAGAAAATGTTTTTGCTGGTCGTTCCAAGAAATGTGGGGACAGGGGAAATGCTTGGTATGTTGGTACTTAATCTGATGGTAGGAAGTTTGATCGGAATAGGGGTTCTTGTCTGGAGATTATTAGCTGTAGCAGGCATTTTGCTAAAAAACGGCATTTCTGGAATTATATGGATCATAAAAAGACTGAAAGAAATGGTGATCAAAAATGAGCGAAAAGCAACTGGAAAAATTGTATTATAGCATTTATCCAATGAATCAATGTGAAACACAAAGTAAAACTTATGAAGAGACAAAGGAACTGTGTGAAACATTAGAAAAAGAAATGATAAGTCTAATGAGTCCGGATCTGCAAGCAATGTTTGAGGATTACAAGGAATATGCTTTAAATCTTAAACAAATAGAACAGAGAGAAGCCTACATAGATGGATTAGCATTTGGGATTCGAACAATTTCGGAAGCCTTTTTACATGAGAACAAAAATAGAATATGGTGATTGAAAAAGCAGTCTGTCAAGGCTGCTTTTTCTGTACCTTACATAGGAGAATGAGATGTGATTGATTTGATAATTATTATTTTGGCAGGAATGGTGCTTTTGTTTTTGCTGTCTTGTTGCTTTATGGTTGCAAGGCTGTTGGATGAGGAAATAGCTATGTATGGATATGAGGGAAAAGAAAACTGGGAAAGGGAACAGCTTCCCGACAAATTGTCGAGAAGTACAACTGACGAAAGATATGGAGATAAATGAAAAGATTCGTTATTTTCGGAAACAGAGAGGGCTATCGCAGGAACTGCTTGCAGAACGAACAGGAATTAATGTGAATACAATTCGGAAGTATGAAATAGGCATACGAAAGCCGAAAGTAGAACAATTAAAGAAAATTGCGGATGGACTTGAAATTAGTGTAATAGAATTTTTGGATATTGAAATAGAAAATGAAGCGGACTTGATTGCGATGCTGAAAAAAATCAGTCCGTTTTTTAAGTGGGACGGATTGCTTCATGTATTGGAGGGGGAAAAGTTTTTATGATTGGTGTAGGAAGTGCATTGATATCACTGTTTCTGGTTTTGGTTTGTTATTCATTAATACTGACAGCGAAAAGAGCAGATGAAAACTTATTGATGATCTGTGAACAGAATCAGAAAATTGAAGAAGAGAAAGGAAAGCAAGAAATGGAATCAAAGAGAGACATTTTGAGAGTGATTGAAAAAGAAATCAAAAAAGGAAGTGCGCCAGTTGCATTTGCGGGTTTGGGGTTTTCCGAGGAATGTTATCATTTGGTAGATAGTCAGGCTAAGATGAACCAACTTTTAGATTATTTTTTTCGCAATGAAGAATACGCAGCTTTGACAGATCGGCAGGTGAAAAGTAATATCTATGCAGAAATGGGCAAAAGGCTGAATTTCCGTAGTGCCAGATCTGATCGAGACAGAAAGAATATGGAGGTAGCGGCGAAACGATGGATTAAGAAAAAGCATCCAACATTTGATGGTGATGTATATGTCGAAAATATCCGGTGTTTTCTGGATATTTCCCAGGAAGAGTTAGAAAAACGTAAATGTACTGTTAATGAACAGGATACTACAGCACTTATTTTCAGCCAGAAACATCTTGAAGCATTATACTTGCAATGTCTTATGTACAGACGAAGTGCGATGCAAGAGATTCCGGAATTAAAAGGTTTGTCAGAAACGTGCAACAGGATTTATAAATTGCAGGATGTAGATGTATTATTCCAATGCCTGCTGATGGATCAGATGGATTGGGAAGAAGAAAAGTTGTATGTGCAGTTCAGCACAATTTATTTATTGAAGCAGACAGTGAAAAACTAAAACCCATGACTTCTCGACAATTTGTCGGGAAGTGGAAAGGAGCCAAATTCCAATGAAAATATATCTCCCCCATCTGTTAGTTCCACCATAATTTGCTGATCAGAATCGAAAGGAGGCGTGCAAATTGCAGGAAGAAGTTACTCAGAAAACAATCGCATTGTCGGTTAAAACTGCAAGAGTGACTGCCGACGTGTTAAAAAATATGCTGCGGAAGTATCTGTCAGGACAGAAACAAAAAGGAAAGAATCCTTATAAGGTTGGAAAACAGTCATACAAAGAACTGAAAAGCCAGGGTTCTGGTTTATCCAATATTGAAATCACAGATGGAAATATCAAGTCCTTTGAGCGAGTGGCGAAAAAATACCGTTTAGATTTTGCCTTGAAAAAAGACAGTTCGACCAAGCCACCGACCTACTATGTGTTCTTTAAAGGGCAGGATACAGAAATGATGAATCTGGCATTTAAGAAATATTTGGGTGTACAGATGAACAAAAAGGATAAGCCATCTATTATGAAAAAACTTATGCACTTTAAGGATGCTGTGTCTAAAGGAAAGAACAGAGAACGAGCAAGAGAACAGCAGAAAGACAGAGGGCAGAGTTTATGACGGAGAAAAAACAGCAGCATAAGAAGAAAAGAGGAAAAGTTCAGCATATCAGAGGCTCTCCGAAAAAGAGAAAAATATCTGGAAAAGCTGTTTTTTCCACAGAGAGTATCCCAGGAAAAATGCTTGCAGATGTGAAAAATCTGATTACGGACAAGGTAAGTGAATTGAAGAGGGCAGATCAGAAAAAGCTGTTTTTAGCTAATTTCCCCTATCTGATGTTTGCCTATTTTTTCAATAAGATTGCCTGGTTGTATCGGGTAAACACCGGAGCAACTTCCTGGGATAAATTTATGAATACCATTACTTATTTTGAACTGGCGTTTCAGAATCTCTGGCCAAGTTTGAATCATATAGATTTGTTGTGTGGAATCGCAGGCGGCGTGGCTGTAAAGCTTATTATTATTTACCGCACGAAAAATGCCAGGAAATATCGACTGGGTGTGGAGTATGGTTCTGCCAGATGGGGAATAGAAAAAGATATACGACCATATGCGGATCCTGAATTTGAAAATAATATTATTCTCACAGAAACAGAGAGTCTTACTATGTCAAGCAGACCAAAGAATCCGAAATACGCCAGGAATAAAAACATTCTGGTAATTGGCGGTTCTGGTTCTGGAAAAACCAGATTTTTTGTAAAGCCTAACATTATGCAGATGCACAGCTCTTATGTGATTACTGATCCGAAGGGAACTGTGCTTCTGGAAGTTGGCAGTATGCTGGCAAAAGGCAGTCCGATGACGGATGAGAATGGAAAAATCGTGCGGGACAAAGAGGGAAAAGTTATATACGAACCGTATAAAATCAAAGTTTTGAATACAATTAACTTCAAAAAATCCATGCACTATAATCCATTTGTATATATCCGCAGTGAAAAAGATATTCTAAAACTGGTAACAACCATTATTGCTAACACCAAAGGTGAAGGGCAGCAATCGGGTGAGGATTTTTGGGTAAAGGCGGAAAAACTCTATTATTGTGCCCTGATTGGTTATATCTGGTATGAAGGCAGGGAAGAAGAAAAGAATTTTAATACTCTGTTGGAAATGATCAATGTGTCAGAAGCCAGGGAAGATGATGAGAATTTCAAGAATCCAGTAGATCTGATGTTTGATGAACTGGAGCAGAAAGACCCGAACCATTTTGCAGTAAGGCAGTACAAAAAATACAAGCTGGCTGCCGGTGTAGTAAGTTTGAAGAGACTTCTTAATCAATCAATTTTAAAGAGTTGGAGCTCCAAAATGATTAAAAAGTCTCTTGAGGCTTATTTTTTTACCTTAAAGAACAAAATTGTATTTTGTAAAAAACAATTTCAAAACATGTCCGTATTTTGTTTCGTCAGTACAGAGATTGTGTAAGGAACTTTAAAAAGATGACACGAAATCAAAAAAGATGCAGTAAGGGGGCTATAAAAAGCCCTCTGAGCATTTCGTTTAGTGTAAGAATCTTTTTTTACTTCTTACACGAACCTTGAAAACGAAACAGCCTGCCCGTAGTGATACCAGAACTGAATAGGCATTCAGCGTGTCTTTTCTGGTTAATACGTCCCGGAAACATTAGAACCCGGTACAGGAACGGATATGGGATGAGAACAGGAACTTAATAAACGAAGGAGGACATCTGACTATGACAGAGAAACAGGGATTCATGACAGCGTTGTATGAACGTCTTAGTCGTGATGATGAATTAAACGGAGAATCCAACAGTATTTCGAACCAAAAGAAACTGCTGGAACAATATGCAAAAGAACATGGATTCACCAATCTTGTTCATTTTACTGATGATGGTATCTCCGGTACAAGATTTGATCGTCCAGGCTTTCTTGCCATGATGAAAGAAGTAGAGTCAGGGAAAGTCAGAACGATTCTGATTAAAGATATGAGCCGAATGGGAAGAGATTATCTGAAAGTCGGGCAATATATGGAGTTGCTACGACAGAAGAATGTCCGCCTGATTGCAGTCAATGAGAATGTAGATAGCTTCCGGGAGGATGATGATTTTACTCCATTCCGAAATATCATGAATGAATGGTATGCAAGGGATACCAGCAAAAAGATAAAATCCACTTTCAAGGCGAAAGGAAAATCCGGCAAGCATGTGGCAAGTACAACACCGTATGGGTATCTGAAAGACAAGGATGATCCGAATGTATGGATTGTTGATGAAGAAGCAGCTGTAGTTGTACGGAGAATCTTTCACATGACAATGGACGGTTACGGACCATATCAGATTGCCAGGGCACTGAAAGAGGATAAAGTTGAGATACCAGCAGTTCATATGGCAAAGAAAGATGCCGGATTATGGAAAGGCAGAGTAGAAGAAATCAAAGATCCTTATGGCTGGGGTTCTTCTACTGTTGCAGGTATTCTGAAAAAAAGAGAGTATCTTGGTCATACAGTGAACTTCAAGACCAGAAAGCATTTCAAAGATAAGAAAAGTCATTATGTATCTGAGGATAACTGGACGGTGTTTGAGAACACGCAGGAAGCAATCATAGATCAGGAAACTTTTGACAATGTGCAGAGAATCCGAAGCAATGTGAGAAGGTATCCAGATGGATGGGGAGAAGCCCATCCGCTGACAGGTCTGATGTATTGTGCAGACTGCGGTTCTAAAATGTATGTCCATCGGGTAAATAATGGCAAGCGGGTGCCACAATATACCTGTTCGGCATATTCTAAAGTTCCGGTTGGAACACTCTGCCAGACACAGCACAGAATTAATGCTGATGTGGTTATGGAGCTGATTAAGGAACTTTTAAAGGCTGTTGCGGAGTATTCACAGTTGAATCGTGAAGAATTTTTGGAGACAGTAAAAAAGGCACAGACTTCACAGCAGTCCAGTGAGATCACAAGATTGAAAAACAGATTAGCAGAAGCAAAAAAGCGTGTGCAGGAACTGGAAAAACTGATCTGCAGAATCTATGAGGACAATATTCTTGGCAAGCTGCCAGATGAACGATATACGATTCTTGACGGACAGTATTCTAAAGAACAGAAAGATTTGTCGGCAGAAATTGCAGATATGGAAGCTGAATTATCAGGTTATGAAGAAGGTCGCAGATCAGCGGAGAAGTTTATTGCGCTGGTTGATAAATACCAAAACTTTGAGGAATTGACCACTTACATGCTGAATGAATTTGTAGAAAAGATTGTGGTTCATGAGCGTGACCGAAAAGGAAGCATTGAGACAACTCAGGAAGTGGAAATCTATTTTAATTTTATTGGAAAATATTTACCGCCACATTTCGGTGAGGTGGAAATGACACCGGAAGAAATTGAAGAAATGAAGAAGCGGGAAGCCAGAAAAGACAGGCTTCATCAGAATTACTTGAAAAGGAAAGCAAATGGCAAGCAGCAAGAATACTATGAACGGACAAAGGCAAAAAAGAAAGCTGAGATGGATGCAAAAAAAGAGGAAATCCGTCAGGAAGATATTGCAAAGGGTGTGTTCGTTCCGGTATCACTGCTTCCACCTGCAGAACCGAAGAAAGGAGTCGCATCAGCATGAGTAAATTAGAAAGAATCGTTCACGATGACAGCAATGGTCTGGATTATATCCTTGTCGGGGAAATCTATCTGCCGCTGATCGCTGTGCCGGAAGAAAAGCGTGATATTGGCTTTTATGGAAGCCTTCACAGAAACTATCTGAAAGACTACAAAAGTGGCTTATATTCCTATCTGACATTGACCGGAAAGCTCTGGACTTACCTTGCAGACTTAAATGAGCAGTGTGTAGAACGCAGAGATTTTCTCATGAATCAGCTCATGGAACAGGAAGGCATTACAGAGGAATTGAAAAGCAGAGATCAAATGGAATGGGTTCGACAGGCAAACAATGCGAGAAGCCGGGTAGATGAAATTATTTTAAATGAATTGGTCTATGTGTAGGAGGGGATTATGAGATACCGGATTGAATATGCAGACGGAAGATGCTGTAATTTTGCAAACAGCAGAAAAGATTTGTTGGATTGGCTGAAAACATTGAAAGATGAAAAAGTTGTTGATATCCGTAAAGTGTACAAAAACGGTGTTACAGATTCTGTGATAGACAGCTATCGCAGTTATCTGAAACAGTGAAAGGGGTGGACAGTCATGGTAGTTGTAAAATTTATTATAAGGATCCTGTTATTGCCAGTGCGTATAAGCCTGACAATCGTACAACTGGTGGTCATGTTCATTACATGGCTGTCCGCAACTGTATTTCATATCCTGTCAGGGATTATCTGTATCACAGCTATATTAGGGTATGGATTTGGGCAGGAAACAGGCACAGAGACGATTAGAATGCTTGTGGCGGGGTTCGTACTGTATGTGTTGCCTATCATTGCAAGTTGGTTCGTTGTGTGGCTGGAAGCAATAAAAATCAGATTGATGGGAGATTAAAAAGATGGAATTAACAGGAAAAATGGAAGAATTTATGAATGATCTTATCGGAGAAAGAATGGAGCAGGTCTATCAAGAAAAAGATGGACAGCAATATGATCCATTTAATGAAAAATTGGAAACGAAATTGCAAAAGATATTTCAGAAACTTTCAGACAAACAGAGAACAATTTTATTTGATTACATGACTGAAACATCAAATAAATGCAGTGATCTGAATGAATTCTATTACCGTATGGGATTAAGAGATGGATTGATGTTGAAAGAAGCACTTCAGGTTATGCTGGATGCATTGACGGTGTGATAAGTGTGAAAGGAATGATTTAATAGCGGGAGTAAAGACAGTGGCAGTCATTATCGTAATCAAGTAATTAAGGAAAAAATGATTTATATATGCTATAATTCTTATGTGCAGAGATAGAACACTCTAACACAGGTAATATGGCAATATATAATGAATTTGGCTATATCACAATAGATGATGCCAGAATTGATGAAACTTGCAATGCCTATTTTAAATGGAAAGATTTGAACACATATATTTCTAATAACAGTCATAGAGGTATAAACATGCCTGATGCAATAAGCGAACCAATGGGTTGTTATTGTATGGGATATTTGTGGAATCGTGGTGATGAAGTAGGCGATGCTACTGATCCAAATACAGGAAGAAAAATTGAATTTAAAGCAACTTCCCGATTTGAAGGAGATTTGTCTTCATTTGGACCCAAATGTGTATTTGATGATTTGGTGTTTCTGAGATTTAAGCTAGATGATAATTTGCTATACATTTATGACTTGAATATAAATTCGGAAGAATTTGGGAAATATCCAGCAAATAAAACTCAGACAATACAAGAACAAAAAAATCAGGGAAGACGACCACATGTAAGTCTTAAAACATTATTTGTGGATGCAAACAATTTAGAGCCAGACATTATTTTTGATATTCGAAGATGTAAGGCTTATGACAGACTATCAGAATACTACCAAAGATTAATCGGTAAATAATACGAAAGGCAGAGTGTTTTATCTCTGCCTTTTCAAAATAGAATATTGCGGCGCGCCGCAATATATGATAATATGTACACATTACGAAAGAGCAAGGAGAAAGATAATGTTTAGTGTAGCTTCATTTTTTGCAGGTGTAGGTGGAATAGATTTAGGATTTGAAGAAACAGGAGAATTTAAGACCGTATATGCAAATGAGTTTGATTCATATGCTAGTGAAACATTTGAAATGAATTATCCGACTGTTAAAGTCGATCAAAGAGATATTCACTTAGTTCCTGTTGAAGACGTTCCCAAAACAGATGTTATTATTGGTGGTTTTCCTTGTCAGGCATTTTCCATTGCAGGATATAGACAAGGATTTGAGGATAAGAAGGGAAGAGGAGAACTTTTCTTTGAGCTTATGCGTATGGTCGAAGCAAACAAACCAAGAGTTGCATTATTTGAAAATGTTAAAAACTTAGTTGGACATGATAATGGAAACACGTTTAGGGTAATATGTGAACAGCTGGATTTATTGGGATATCATTATACCTATCAAGTGTTGAATGCGATGAATTATGGAAATATGGCTCAGAACAGGGAACGTATTTATATTGTTGCCTTTAAAGATGAAGAAGATCTTAATAAATTTCATTGGCCGCTGTCAATTCCATTAACAACAACTGTTAAAGATATTATTGACTTTGACGGAAAAGTAGATGATAAATATTATTATACAGAAGGAAAATATAAAGGGGATATTTATAAATTGTTGGTTGAAGCGACAAAGGATGAAGACATAAATCACCCAGCTATTTATCAGTGGAGAAGAAAATATGTACGACAGAATAAAAGTGGAGTAGTCCCTACGCTCACTGCTAATCAAGGGGAAGGTGGTCATAATGTATGTATTGTGAAAACCAAATATGGATTACGAAAAATGACACCGAGAGAATGCTTTAATACGCAGGGATTTCCAAAAGATTATAAACTTCCGAAAAAACAAAGTGATGCTCGTCTATACAAGCAGGCAGGTAATTCAGTTTGCGTGCCAGTCATAAATCGAATTGCTGAAAGTATTTTAGAAGCAATTAAGTAAAAATACAGAAGGTTGATAGAATGGCAGATAATCTGACAGCTGAACAAAGAAAGAAAAATATGCAGAACATAAAAAGCAAGGATACAAAAATAGAACTTGCGTTGAGAAAAGCATTATGGAGTAAAGGCTACAGATATAGAAAAAATTATCAAAAGCTACCGGGAAAGCCAGATATCGTTTTAACTAAGTATAAAATTGTAATATTCTGTGACAGCGAATTTTTTCATGGAAAAGATTGGGAAGTACTCAAACCGAGATTGCAAAAAGCAAAAAACAGTGACTATTGGATAAAGAAAATATCAAGAAACAAAGAACGGGATATAGAAATTGAAAAACAGTTATTGTTTGAAGGTTGGACTGTTATAAGATTTTGGGGAAAAGACATTTTGAAGAATACTGATGAGTGTGTACAAGTTATAGAAGAAACTATTTTTGATTTGAAAATGGAAGAAGATTTTGTTGAAGTGGAGGAATAAAAATGGGACACTATAATAATGCTACGATTTGTTTAAATGGTCATGTTGTTAGTAAATATCAAGCAAATTATCAAAAATTTTGTTCCAAATGTGGAAAAGAAACATATTCGAAATGTCCTGAGTGTAATTCTCCGATTCATGGAAAATACGAAGTAGATGGGATTGTTGATTTGTCAGGGAGTTATAACAGACCGGACTATTGCTATAATTGCGGAGCACCATATCCTTGGACAAAAATTATTTTGGATAATGCAGTAATGTTAGTTTCGTTAGAAGATGAATTGGATGAGTCGATGAAAGAGTTAATAAAAACTGCTATTCCAGATCTTATCACCGAAACTCCAGCGACACCAATAGCTATTGCAAAATATAAGAAGGGCATAAAGTGTGCAGGGGATATATTAAAAAATTCGATGAGACAACTTTTGATAGATGTTGTAAGTGAAACTGTGAAAAAAAGTTTATTTCAATAATGATCAACCCAAAGGGCATTAACCGTAAAAAAGTTAGTGCCTTTTGTTTTGCTCATTATGAAAAATAGACTGTATGAGCCAGTCAAAAAAATGAATAATGACCGATCAGGTCAAAGGATTGAGCCGATGTATTTTGGACTTTTGTTAAAGTTGAAATTACGTCGGCTTTTTTATTTTCACAAAATCCGAAATAGAGGATTTTGTGAAAAACAGGCAGAACGGAAAACATGCCGAAGGGACAGTGGCAGGAGTTTCGTTTTGTCTGCCGGGAGTACAGAGGGCTGGAAGTCCTTTGTGCCAGGAATGCAAAGGGTGGCAACACCTTGCTGGGGTTAAGGGGCAAAGCCCTTAGCAGGTTAAGGGCGGCAGCCATTGCCCAGTGATATGGCGTTTCGCCATATGGTACTGGGTACTATCTGTAACGGCGACAGAGCCTTTAAGCAGCTTCGCTGCAATCCCTTCGGGGAAACAACTTGAAAGAAAGGAGAAATGTGAAATGAAAGGAACAAGGCATAACGGCAGATCTGGGAAAAATGGAGTTTACAATCCGCTTCATAATGATCGGAGATTTAATCCGGAACACAGTGAGCATATCGACAATGAAAGAGTCCGGCAAAATATTTACTGGGACTGCTATCAAGGATATACCACAATGGAAGATCAGGGAAAAGAGAATAATTTTTCTTTTGAACAAATTGAGCTGGCATTCTATGAAGAGCATTATGGAAATTACGTTATGAAGCAAAATGAGAGACATGTGAAAGCCAGGCACCCAGACAGATGCAAAGAAGTGGAAGATGTTTGGAAAAACAAAAAGACCTGTCCGGAAGAAAGTATCTATCAGCTTGGAACAATAGATGAACATGCTTCTGTGGAAACCCTGATTTTAGTATTTGACGAATTTAAGAAAGAGTTCGATGAGCGTTTTGGCTCTAACGTGCATATCATTGATTGGTCGCTGCACATGGACGAAGCAACACCTCATATTCATGAGCGTCATGTTTTTGATGCTACAAACCGATATGGAGAAATTGAGCCGAAACAGGAAACAGCATTGGAAGAACTTGGCTTTGAACTTCCGAATCCAGAAAAGAAGAGATCAAAGACAAATAACCGCAAGGTTGTTTTTGATTCTGCCTGTCGGACGATGTTTTTAGATATTTGTAAACGTCATGGATTGGAACTTGATGAAGAGCCATCATATGGTGGAAGAAAATATTTGGAAAAACAAGATTATATCCGTATGAAGCAGAAAGAAGAAATTGCGGATCAACAGGAAACAATCCTTATGCAGATTGATAAGGTAAACGAAAATCGTCTGGAGCTTGCAAAACAGTCAAGCCATGTGCGTGCAAATGAAGAAATTATTCAGTCACAGAAAGAAAAAATAAAACAGCAGGATACAGAATTTGCAAATAATTCAGACCGTATTTTCAAACAGGGAGATCTAATAGAAGAACAGAAAAACCAGTTAGAGAAGCTTACTCTTGAGATTGATGATATTGAATCTTTACTGCAGGATGTTTCAGATGTTGCTTATGAGAAAGCTGTGGAAGAAGTTACAAACGAAGTGATGATTAAAACCCGGCAAGATGATATTCAACTTATTGAAGGCACAAAGAATTGGATCGACCAGCCACAACGCAAAGCTTCGGAGAAAGAAAAGAATTATGCAAAAAATCGTTTGGATGGTGTAATTAAAAAAATCATGAAAGCTATGACGGCAGTTCAAACAGTAAAAGATTCGTTACTGCAGCCAAAAACAAAAGTTAAGGTTGTAAATGAAATCAAAGAAAAAGCCAGACCGTCGATCATGAGCCGTCTGGCAGAAAAGAAAAAAGAGCTGGCAGAAAGAGAAGCAAATAAAAAGAATGATTTGAAAAAATCATGGAATAGAGATGACAGATAAGAGCATTCCATTGTATTCGTTATTGAATCAATGCGGGTGCTTTTTGTTTTCTCGGAAAGGAGCAGGTATGAAATTATTTGAAGCTGTAAAGGAAGCTGTTACTGCAAGAAATGCCGCAGAATATTATGGAATCAAAGTTGGACGAAACGGAATGGCTGTCTGCCCGTTCCATCCAGACAAGAATCCAAGCATGAAGCTTGATAAAAGATATCATTGTTTTGCCTGTCAGGCAGATGGAGATGTGATTGATTTTGTCGCTAAATATTTCAATCTTTCTGTAAAAGAGTCAGCTGAAAAACTGGCAGAAGATTTTTCTGTACCTTATGAAAAATACCAAAGTTATAACAAAACGAAAGATTATCAAAAACCAAAACAAAAGAAACAGACACTGGATCAATTCTTTCACGAGCAACAGATTCGGTTTTTTCGAGTATACAGTGACTACTTCCATCTTTTAAAGAAATGGAAAGTTGATTATGCTCCCCGAATTGAAGATGATGATTGGCATCCGTTATTTGTTGAAGCGATGGAAAAATACACGCTTATCGAATATAAGCTGGATGTGCTTCTCAGTGGTTCGCTGGAAGATCGTGCAAGATTGATTTTGGACTGTCAGGAGGAGGTAAAGAACATTGAGCAACGAATTAAGGAAAAATTTGCCGGACGATGTGGTTGCACGTCTGGAAGCGTTACAGAAAGTTGAAGAAGTAACTGAGGAGACACAGGTGGAAAAGAATTTGCCCAAAATGGAACTGCCGATCTGGTTCGATGGCAAGCAGATCAATGAAATCCTTTTGTATCAGACAATTTTGCAACAACATGAAATCAAGTGTATCAATGGAATATTGTATGATATAGACCGTTCAATCCCAAACGATGAGATGGAGAAAGAGATTCTGGATATCATTGAACACTATTGGACCAGCGGAATTTCAGCTAAAGTAACTGCTATTTTAAGTGGATTTAAGATGTATACCCGTTCAGATCCACTTCCCATAAAAGAGGATAGGGTTCATTTTAAGAACGGAACCTATTTTGTAAATCAGAAATTTATTAATCAGAAAGAATGGACGCAAAACCGATTGACGGTCAATTATAACAAGGATACACCTAAACCTGAAAAATGGCTGACATTCCTTGACGGACTGCTCGAAGCGGATGATATTGTCTGCCTGCAGGAGTTTATGGGATATTGTCTCATTCCCAGCAATAGAGGTCAGAAGATGCTGCTGATTATCGGAAAAGGCGGTGAAGGAAAAAGCCGTATTGGCAGAATATTAAAAAGAATATTTGGTCATAACATGAATTCGGGAAGCCTTCAGAAACTGGAAACCGATAAATTTGCCAGAGCCGATCAGGAAGGCAAGCTGTTGTATCTGGATGATGATATGAAAACAGAAGCATTACCATCGACTAATGTGATTAAAGCAATTGTCACAGCTGAGGACGAAATGGATTTAGAGAAAAAAAACAAACAAAGCTATCAGGGACTTCTTGTTTGCAGAATACTGGCATTTGGAAACGGCACATTAAAGTCGCTTTTTGACAGGAGTCAAGGTTTTTACAGACGTCAGATTATTCTGGAAACAAAAGATGTACCGCCGGATAGAATCAACGATCCCTATTTGGCAGACAAGATGATGGAAGAAGTGGAAGGTATAGTTCTATGGTGCATTGAGGGATTGGAGAGACTGATTCGTAACGATTATCAGTTTACGATCAGTAATAAATCCCAATTATTGATGAATGAAATGCAGGAGGATGATGACAATATCCTATCGTTCCTGGAATCAACCGGATATATAGGACTGGAAAAAGGCACTCATGCCACCTCTAAAGATCTATATGTTGCTTATTGCAGATGGTGCAATGATAACTTGGATGTACCTGTAAGCGAAAGATCCTTTGCAAGGAGATTCAAGGAGCGGTCAGCTGATTATGGAATGACTTATGATAAGAATATCTCAGTAGGAAACGGTCGTTTTTGCCGGGGATTTCGTGGTGTCCATGTCAAGGTGAGGACGAAAGACGTCAATTATTGATTCGGCTGGAAAAGGCATTAGGCACTAGAAAAGCCTGAAATATATCCTGCTTAAATATATGGGGTTTATAAGTACATGTTTTTTTCTTATTAATTTAAAATAAAGTGCCTAAGTGCCTAAAGCATGATAAACACTGGGAAAACAGGTATTTCTAAGTGCCTATTTAATGCCTATAAAGTGCCTGGAAATAACCTTTAAGCGGCTATTCCTTGTCGGGCTTCTCAGTATAACACGATAGAAGCATACGCTGTACTTATCGTCTTGCCTGGCAGGGAAGAATATTAGGCATTAACCAGAGAGATAGGCAGAGAAAACAGAGGTGATAGATAATGACATTTGTTAGGTATGCTTCTTGTCGTCGGCTGCATCATATTAAAACGCTTTTTACGTTAAAAAAGTGCTATGATCACAAGGCTTTTTGCAAGTAAAAATGAAAAGGCTATATATAGGTAGCCTGCGAAACTGGAAGTGCCCATTTTGGGCCTGATTGAAAGAATAATGTCCTGACGGAGACCAATGGAATGACTCTCTGCCAGGGATCTAAAAGGAAAGGAAAAAATGATTATGGAAAAAATGATGAATACAAAAACAGAGGGGAACACATTTACAAAGAAAATCGGGCAGACAGTCTATGTTGTCCGCTATCATTTCAATGAAAATGCAAAGGAAACAATGCAGGAGAAGATTAACCGGATGCTGGTTACAGAAGCAAGTCGAATGGCAGTGTATTAAAATTAGGTGGATGTAATTGAAGAAAAAATATGATATC
>OLNI01000038.1_pt1 | contig 126693 bp, 100 predicted proteins | sample 1672921 | NCBI WGS metagenome assembly OLNI01 (sample SAMEA3136737, study PRJEB25190) | human gut metagenome | biome: human gut; feature: human-associated habitat; material: faeces | place: Austria | collected 2013 | reverse complement strand
GGTAGATAGGGCAGAGGTGGAAGTGTGGTAACACATGGAGCTGACTGTTACTAATCGTTTGAGGGCTTGACCAAAAGGTTGAAATGAATCGGATTTCTGTATGAAGTTTTGAAGGTATGTAATATAAATAAATCAAAGGGGATGTTCCTTTTCGGGAGCGTCCCCTTTGATTTTTTATCGTAATGTGAATTTGAAACAAGTAGAAAGTACGTGATTGATATCAGATATGAAGATGCAAAAAGAAATTTTATAGGATAAACAGAAAAACAGCAGCCTTTTGACTGCTGTCCTTCACATAGGGAGATTGAGTTATGAAAATGTTTATCAAAAATAAAGTAGATTTCCTTTTGACAAGTATTATAATATACAATAAATGTGAGCAAAATATGTCAAAATTATAAAAGAAGAAGAATTAATTATAAAAGAATCATGTTAAAATTATAAATAAAAAATAAAGAGGAATAAAAAATGGAATTATCAGAAGGAAGACCTTTGGATACAGAAGGTCGCCTGGAAAAAGAAGTACGAGTTTATGATTTACTGGATCAACTAGGGATTACCTATTGGAGAACAGATCATGAAGCAGCGGGAACAATGGAAGATTGTAATGAAATTGACCGGATTTTAGATGTACTGATTTGCAAAAATCTGTTTTTGTGCAATCGCCAGAAGACAAAGTTTTATATGTTGATGATGCCAGGGGACAAACCATTCAAAACAAAAGAATTATCGGCACAGATCCACAGCGCCAGACTTTCTTTTGCACCGGAAGAATATATGGAGGAGTATCTGGATATCACTCCGGGTTCCGTAAGTATTATGGGATTGATGAACGATACAGACAATCAGGTACAGCTGTTAGTGGATGAAGATGTGTTACAGGGAGAGTTTCTTGGCTGCCATCCATGCATCAATACTTCCAGTTTAAAACTTCGCACAAAGGATGTGTTTGAAAAATTCTTACCGGCGGTACATCATGAATATATGGTAGTTCGTCTGGGACAGGAAGAGGAGAAGTAAGAATGAATCAGTATATGAAAGGTGTCTTATGCACGATCATTGGTGGTGCGTGCTGGGGCATTTCTGGAACCTGCGGCGAATATTTGTGTACCTATCGTGGGATGGACACCAGAGTTCTGACAGATATGCGACTGCTTGGTGCCGGAATCATTCTGTGTATTTTTCTTGCATGTAGAGAGCGGAAAAAATTGCAGGAGTTTTTGCATACACCAAAGGCGTTGATCCATTGTATTATATTTGGCGTATGTGGACTTATGTTTACACAGTTTGCATATCTGACTGCCATTTCCAAGACAAATGCCGGCACGGCTACCGTATTGCAGTATCTGTCTGCAATTATCGTGCTGCTGGTTGTATGTGTGAAAAATCGAAAATTACCGGTATTGCGGGAAAATATAGCAATTATATCCTGCCTGCTTGGAACGTTTCTGGTGGCAACTCATGGAAGTTTTACGTCCCTATATATATCGAAGGAAGGATTGCTTTGGGGCATGCTGGCAGCGTTGGCGGCGGCTCTCTACATATTAATACCGCAAAAATTACTGTCAGAGTGGGGCAGCATTCTTCCAGTTGGAATCGGAATGTTATCCGGCGGAATCGCATTTTTCTTTCTGATGCGTGTGTGGAAGATTTCTGTACAGTTTGACCTGATCACCGCATTGATCACGGTGGTGATCGTTCTGGTGGGAACTGTTCTGGCATTTACCATGTTCCTGAAAGGAACTAATATGGTAGGACCTGCACGGGGAAATATGCTTGGCTGTGTGGAACCTTTGGTTGCAACTATTTGCTCCGCGGTTTTTCTGAAAACAGTATTCAAAGCAATGGATCTCATTGGATTTGCTTTTATTATAGCGACAGTGTTTATTCTGGCAAAAGCAGAGAAAACGAAAGCCTGAGAGAATATTATATAATTCCGTTGCCTTGTATGCACTCAATGTATTGTGATTTGAACTATGATTCTAAAACCAGGTAAAAATAAGTAGAAATAGATACAAAAGAAGGATTTCCTATCAAACATGTATAAAATACAGGCAAAAAAGAAAATAGTTACAAAAAAGTAATGTGCGGATTGTACAAAAACATTTGAAATAAAAATATAAGTTTGTGCACACTTACACCGATGAGTTTGCTATTATAATAACTGTAAAAACCCCCAATACATTATAAGTTTTTTGCTACCCCCATAGTAAAAAATACCTTCTCTTGAAAGAACAGCAGATCGACAGGCTGTTCTTTTTTTTGCATTTTATCTGGAAGTATGCAGAAAAATGAAGTGTTTATCTTGCTTTTTATGGGGATATATAGTATAACTGTTTGAGCATGGCAAAAATAATGAGTATAGGTTTGCTAAGATGTACAAAATAGATATAGATTTTTTGAATGAGGTGCATCTTACAGCAGGAATACAGAGGATATTCTTGAATACAAAGTGATACAGAGGGAGCATTATGTTTCAAAAGGGTAAAAAGAGCAGTCCGCTGACTGGTGGACTGAGCATTATGATTGTTGGGTGTGGAAAAGTTGGTAAGACACTGGTAGAGCGTCTGAGCAAAGAAGGACATGACATTTCAGTTGTGGACAAGAGTGCGGCGCGTCTGCAGAGTGTTACAAATATGTATGATGTATTTGGTGTCGTTGGAAATGGCGCAAGTTTTACCGTATTAAAAGAAGCGGGAATTGAGCACACGGACATCCTGATCGCGGTGACAGATTCCGATGAGCTGAATCTGCTTTGCTGTCTGGTAGCAAAGCGATCCGGAAACTGTGATGTTATCGCCAGAGTGCGTACGCCGGATTACAGTGAAGAAAAAACGTACCTGAAGGAAAAATTAGGACTGGCAATGATGATCAATCCGGAGCAGGAGGCAGCAAATGCGATCTCACGTATTTTATATATGCCGACAGCGTTGGATGTGGCGCCTTTTGCCAGAGGACATGTGGAAATGGTTCGTATCAAACTTCCGGAAGGAAATGTGCTGACCGGAAAACGGATCGCGGATCTTGGTTCAGAACTTTCCGGAGCGGTACTGATCTGTGCGGTAGAGCGAAGCGGAGAAGTCTATATCCCGGGTGGTAATTTTGAACTGGCAGCCGGTGATGTCATCAGTTTTATTGCGCCAGTGCGGGATGGAAGAAAATTCCTGAAAAGAAACGGTTTCCATACTCATCAGGTAAAAAGCTGTATCATCGTTGGCGGTGGACGTGCGGCATATTATCTGGGAAAACGTCTGATCGAACTTGGTATTTCGGTGCAGATCGTTGAAAATAAAAAGGAACGCTGTGAGGAACTGAGTGTCTTGCTTCCACAGGCAATCGTGGTAAATGGTGACGGCACCAGTGAAGAACTGTTAAATGAGATTGGAATCACGACGACAGAGTCTTTGGTTCCGCTGACCGGAATCGATGAAGAAAATATTATGCTGACCTTGTATGCAAAAGAAGTTTCCGATGCAAAGGTTGTTACAAAAATCAATCGTATCACCTATACAGGTGTCATTGACCAGCTGGATCTGGGCAGTGTGGTATACCCGAAGTATATTACTTCAGAAGCGATCATTGCTTTTGTACGATCAAAGACCGCAACAATGAATAATAATATAGAAACAATGATTCATCTGTTTGATGAACGTGTAGAAGCAATTGAGTTTGTTGTCGGGGATCAGTCTCCGGTGGTAAATGTTCCACTGGCAGATCTGAAACTGAAATCAAACCTTCTGGTGGCATGTATCAATCACCGTGGAAAAGTCCTGATCCCGGATGGTAATGACGTGATCCAGGGCGGAGATACGGTGATTATTGTTACGACAAATACCGGTTTTCATGATATTGAGGATATTTTACGGTAGATGGAGGGGGCATAGATGAATAAATCAATGATTGCCTATATTTTAGGCTGGATTTTGAAGCTGGAAGGGCTGTTTATGCTTATCCCGATTCTGGTAGCCATCATTTACCGGGAACATAATGGAATCTGGTTCGTAGTAGTTGCTGCCTGCAGTCTTGCGTTGGGAACGTTGATCACACACAGAAAACCGGAAAGCAATGTATTTTATATGCGGGAAGGCTGTATTGCAACAGCGCTGAGCTGGATGATCATGAGCGTAGTGGGATGTCTGCCGTTTTTCTTAAGCGGGGAGATCCCTTCCTTTACGGATGCTTTATTTGAGACGGTATCCGGTTTTACCACCACAGGATCTACGATTTTAAGTGATGTGGAAGCATTGTCTTATTGCATGCTGTTCTGGCGTAGTTTTACGCATTGGATTGGCGGTATGGGCGTACTTGTATTTTTGCTGGCAGTCATCCAGATGACCAGTGGTTCCAATATGAATCTGCTTCGTGCGGAGAGTCCGGGACCGTCTGTGGGAAAACTGGTGCCGCGTATGATGCACACGGCCCGTATTTTGTATGTCATTTATATGGGATTGACGGTAATTTTGTTTATTTTACTGCTTTGTGGAAATATGTCTGTGTTTGAATCGCTGACAACGGCATTTTCTACGGCGGGAACCGGAGGCTTCGGCATTCGGAATGACAGTCTGGCAAGCTGCTCACCGTATATTCAGTGGGTGGTTACGGTATTTATGATTTTATTTGGTGTGAATTTTAATGCCTTTTATCTGATCCTTTTGCGTAACTGGAAACAGCTTCGCCATATGGATGAGGTATGGTGGTACTTTGGCATTATCGGAGCTGCCATTCTGATCATTATGACAAATACCTATGGATGGGCTGGCAATATTCTGGAAAACCTGCGAAATACGTCATTCCAGGTGGGCTCTATTATAACGACTACCGGATTTATGACGGTGGATTTTGACCAGTGGCCATCCCTGTCGCGCTATGTATTGCTGTTTTTGATGATGATCGGAGCCTGCGCGGGAAGTACTGGTGGCGGAATGAAGGTCAGTCGTTTTCTTCTGTCCGTCAAATCAGCACTGAGAGAATTGAATTCCTATCTGTTCCCGAAGAGTGTAAAAAAGATCAAGATGGATGGAAAAACAGTAGATGAGGAAGCCATTCGCGGTATTAATGTGTATTTTACCGCATATATTCTGTTGGTTGTTCTGTCTGTATTTTTGATCTGTATCAACGGCATGGACATTGAGAGTGCGTTTTCGTCTGTTCTGGGTACCTTTAACAACATCGGACCGGGACTTGGAAAATTTGGACCGACCTGTAATTTTGGCTGGGTATCTACATTCAGCAAATATGTTTATATTTTTGATATGCTGGCCGGAAGACTGGAATTGTTCCCGGTATTGATCCTTTTGTATCCACCAAGCTGGCGTGGTCTGTTAAAACGCAGCATGAAGCGCAAAAAGAACAAAAGAGCGACGACCATCTGATGAATTTTGAACTATGATATGAGTTTTTTCGTGGATATTCTTGCTGATTTTTGAATAAATTTTAAGAATTTCTGAAACCTATTTACATAGGAAGAAAAACTTGGTACAACTATTATAAAAGTAGTACAAGATTCGATCAGGAGGAGGAGCAGATGGTTTTCTCAAAGTTAATTTATACATTTTTGGTGTCAATGATACCGGCGGTGGAAGTAAAAGGGGCAATTCCTTTTGGGATGGCGTTACAGCTTGCTCCGTGGCAGGCATATCTGATGGCATTATCTGGCAGTTTTTTTGTCGTATGTTTTCTGGCATTTTTTACACATTGGTTTTATGTGGAATGCAAAAAGCATGGATTTCTGAAACAATTTATCGGCTGGATCGATAAAATGGTTTTGAAAAATAAGGATAAGATCCACAAGTATGGTCCGCTGGCAATTTTTGCATACGTGGCAGTACCAATTCCGGGAACCGGAACATGGACCGGAAGCATTATTGCCGGTGTATTGAATATGAAGCCACAGGTTACAATCCTGTGTGTAATGTGTGGAAATGCAGTTGCAGGTATGATCATGACGCTGGCAAGTGCCGGTGTGATCAGCATGATTTCAAAGTTATAAGGTACAGTTCGTTTATTATAGGTATTCAGATATCAATCATGCTTGCATAGGGAGATATGTGGATGCACAAGGCTAAATGAACGGTAATCAATATAAAACTGGTATGTATGCAACAGTAAAAACTGGCTCTTGAAAAAGGTCAGTTTTTTTGTTATTTTATAAAAAATTATTTTGCAGAATAATATGGAGATAAATCAGGATTTATGGCAGAATCACATAACAATCAGAAAAAAATTGCTGTGGTAAATGATTTTTCCGGATTTGGGCGCTGTTCTATTGCAGTTGCGCTTCCGATCATCTCGGCAATGAAAATACAATGCTGTCCGGTACCGACTTCGATTTTTTCTAATCACACGGGATTCGACAGTTATTTTTTTGAGGATTATACTGACCGTATGAAGCCTTATATTGCAGAATGGCGTAAGTTAGGGCTGCATTTTGACGGGATCTGCACCGGATTCTTGGGATCGGTGGAACAGATCAGTATCGTCAGCGAATTTTTGCGGGAGTTTGGCAAAAATACAGAGAGCGAGAAAAAGACGATCGTACTCATTGATCCGGTAATGGGAGATTACGGTAAGCCGTATCCGACCTATACGATGGAGATGTGCCTGGAAATGGAAAAACTGGTTCAGTATGCAGATATTCTGACGCCGAATCTGACAGAAGCCTGTATTCTGACCGATACGCCGTACAGGGAACACTGGCGTGTGGCAGAGATTGAGAAAATGGCGGAAACGTTAAGTCAGATGGGACCGGAAAAGGTCGTAGTTACCGGTATTCCACAGCACAGCTTTGTGGCAAATCTCTGTTACGAAAAAGGACAGGGGTGCAAGGTGATGCGTACCCATAAGATTGGCACTTCGAGATCTGGCACCGGTGATATTTTTGCGTCAATTCTGGCAGCAGATGCAGTCAATGGCGTATCATTTGAACAGTCGGTAAAGAAGGCGTCCAAATTTATTAAGAAATGCATCATAAGTTCCATTGAGCGGGAAATTCCGCTGACGGATGGTGTCTGCTTTGAGGATCATCTGGGAACGCTGGCGCGATAAAGCACAGAACAATCTTGATAGGATATCCGATAAGCGAAGTCATCGAAAGTAAGTGAAGCAAAACGTATCATTATACTGATATAAAAAAGAGTGGATTATAAGTGGATTATAAATAGAAAGAAGGAATGAAAAATGGAAATTTTATACAAAGTACATCATGGATTATACGTGAACCTGACCAATAAATGTCCGTGTGCCTGTACGTTCTGCCTGCGTCAGACTATGGATCATGTAGGCGAATCTCACAGTCTCTGGCTGGAGCGTGAGCCTTCTGCCGAGGAAGTTATTGCGGAATTCGCAAAGTTTGATATGAATGAGTTTGAAGAAGTTGTATTTTGTGGATTCGGTGAGCCGACAGAGGCATTGCCTGTATTGCTGAAAGTGGCAGCTTATGTCAAAGAGACATTCTCAAAACCAGTGCGTATCAATACGAATGGAATGGGAAATCTGATCTGGAACCGTGATATCACACCGGAATTTGAAGGCCTGATCGATACGGTATCCATCAGTCTCAATACACCGAATGCAGAGCGTTATCACGAACTTGTGCGCAGCAAATTCGGAGATCAGTCCTTTGATGCAATGATAGATTTTACAAAGAAGTGTACCAGACATGTACCTAAAGTTGTCATGACAACGGTAGAGACTACGATCACAAAAGAAGAAGAAGCGCAGTGCAGAAAAATCTGTGAGGAAATTGGTGCTGTTTACCGTATCCGTCCATGGGAAGATTAAAACATTAAAAAAACAAATATTTTTGAACAATAAATAATGAATAAGTAATGATACCGCCGGTCTGCCGACCGGCGGTGCTTTTTTCCTTGCAATTTAGCAGGAACTTTATTATAATTTAGATTGCCTGTTAATGGCAGTAATATTGATACATACACAGATTTATCTCAGTCGAGAAGACTCCCACTTTTGTAAGTGGTGAGTAATAACAAGTCTTTCTCAGTGGGAGTACAATCTCCGACTGAGATAAACGCTCCGCGAGGATGTGCAGTGATTCTGAGAAGAATATGTCAGCTTTCGCTGACCAGAATCACGCACCAAGTCTCACATGAGTTCGACTTGAATTGTGAAGTTCTATAGCAGGAGAATGAAGATGTGGCAGCTGATTTTGGGAACTGCAGGATTTGTCCTGTATTTTGTATATGATATCAACAGTATTCTGAGTAAGAATGTATGTTTGCAGAAATTTTTTGCCTGGGGGAGTATTCTTGTCGTGGCGTCTGTCGTAGCAGAGTTTTGTTCTGCGTGGGGACAAGGTCATCGGAGCCTGGGAGCAGTGATCGGATTTGGAATCGGAGCATTGTTTTTTCTTGGTATGCTTATCTATACCTTGTTTTTTGCCCTTCCCTTTGAAGAAACCTATTGTGAAGAAAATAAACTTCGTGCTGCATATACAGAGGGAGTGTATGGTTTGTGCCGTCATCCGGGCGTGTTATGGTTTGCGGGTGCCTTTTTATGCATGTGGGGAATGCTGGGGGGATTAAGACAGGGAATCTATTTTGGACTTATGATTTTCTGGAATTATCTGTATATCATTTTTCAGGATCTGTGGACATTTCCACGGACATTTTTTAATTATAGGGAATATCAACAAAGTACGCCATTTTTAATTCCGAATGGAAAAAGTATCCGGGTGTGCATGAAAAGTATAAGAAAACGCAGTAAGCAATCTGGAGTGGACAACCTATGAGTCTAAAAGAAAAATTGAAAAAACATCAATATAATGAAATATGGCAGCAGTACTGCGGATTCCTTGATCTGTCCATGGAAGGATACATGAAGATCCAGCGGCGGCTGATGGAAGAGCAGATCCAGCTTTGGAGCAACTGCGGACTGGGGCAGTCCATTCTAAAAGGAAAGCATCCGAAAAATCTGGAGGAATTCCGGAAAATGGTGCCGTTGACAGGGTATGAAGATTATGCAGATATTCTGTTGAGCAAGCAGCCGGATATGCTTCCGGGAAATCCGGTGATCTGGATACAGACGACCTGGGAAGGTGGCAAGCACCCGATCAAGGTAGCACCGTATACCAGAAGTATGCTGGATACGTATCGAAATAACGTCATGGCATGCCTGATCTTGTCGACAAGCCGTGAAAAAGGATCTTTTGATGTGGCTTCCACGGATAAGTTTCTGTATGCACTGGCACCATTGCCTTATGCGACAGGATTGTTTCCACTGGTACTGGGAGAAGAAATCGATATTGAGTTTTTACCGGCGATCAAAGACGCTGTGAATATGAGTTTCAGTGAGCGTAACAAACTGGGATTTAAGATGGCTATGCAAAAGGACCTGGGATTTTTCTTCGGTCTGGGAAGTGTTGCCTATGCAGTCAGCCAGAGCCTGTCATCTCTGACAACTTCAGGCGGTGGAGTAAAGTTGTCCAGTCTGTTAAACTGTAAACCGCAGATGCTCATCCGGCTTTTGAAAGCAAAATACTGGTGCAGGAAAGAGCAGCGGCAGCTGCTTCCAAAGGACCTCTTCCATTTGAAAGGCTTTATGGTAGCAGGCACAGACAATCTGTGCTATAAGGATGATCTGGAAGAACTCTGGGGTATCCGGCCGATGGAATTATTTGCAGGTACGGAGCCTTCCATGATGGGAACTGAGACATGGACGCGTAAAGGCATGTATTTCTTCCCGGATAACGCATTTTACGAGTTTATCACAGAGGAAGACATGCTGAAAAATTATGAGGATCCATCCTATATTCCACCGACATATCTCATGGATGAGGTACGGCCGGGGGAAAAATATGAGCTGGTATTTACTATTTTGAAAGGCGGAGCGTTTGCAAGGTATCGCTGTGGCGATATGTATCGTTGCGTCGGTCTGGAAAACCGGGAAGATGAGACGCGGATCCCGCGGTTTGAGTATATAGACCGTGTGCCCTGGATCATCGATATTGCCGGGTTTACACGAATTTCGGAAAATGGGATCAAAAATGTAATTGGACTTTCAAAGCTTCCAATTATAAACTGGGTGGCAACGAAGGAATATAATGAGCAGAACCGGCCGTATCTGCACATGTATGTGGAACTGGAGCGGGATGCACTGCTGAATAATGCCATGAGTGCAACGATTCTGAAAGATCTGCTCAGTACCTATTTTAAATATATTGATCAGGATTACCGTGATCTGAAAAAGATTTTAGGAATGGATCCTTTGCAGGTGACGATTCTTACTTGCGGAACATTTGAGACTTATGAGAAACGGACAGGAAAAAAACTGTACCATATGAGCCCTTCACATTATGATTTAAAGGGGTTACTTGAGGTGCAGGCGAGTATGAATAGAGTGAGATAAGAGGGATATATGGGAACCTACGGATATATTTCAATTATAGCCATGGTGTGCTATGGATTTATGCTGCTGATGTTTCTGGCAGCAAAGAGAAATAAAATTGTAAACAGCTTTCTGGTGGTGCTGGCAGGACTGCTTTTGTGGACTGGTGGCTCTGCCTTTATGCGTGCGCAGCTCTGGCCGCATTACGCATTCTGGTATCAGGTTTCATTATTTGGAATCTTACTTCTTCCATACGCATACTACCGTTTTATTCTGGCTTTTGGCGGTGCCAGGGAAGGCATAGTAGGTAGAATCTATTTGGCAGCTATGCTTACCTGTCTTGTGGCAAATATTTGGAATGGCGTATTTCTGGCGTGCCCTGAACTTATAGAAAAAAATGGAAGATCAACCTTTGTATACGATATTAAACCGACGATTCTGGTATTATTCTTTCTTGTTGGAGCATTTCTGCTACACTTGTTTGTAATCCTGGTGCGTATCTGCAAAGCAAATCCGAATATGAAAGTACAATATGATCCGATAATGTTTGGCGTTGTGGTACTATTTGCCGGAAACGTTCTGATCAGTCTGCCGCAGCTTTCAGGTTTCCCAATCGATGTACTCAGCGGTGTCATTAATGTATTTCTGATATTTTATGCACTTACCCGCAGACACCTGTTTCGCTTGCAAATGCTGGCCTCTTCCGGATTATGCTATGGTGTTGGATTTCTGTTTTCAGTAATCGTGTTTTTTAATGTGGTTCCATATCTTCAGAAAGTGCTTCATTTAGAGATGGATAAAAATATGACGGTGTTTGCACTTGTATTTGCAGTGATCTTTCTTGTCATTTATGCGCTGTTTACGTTTTTATGGAAGTTATTGGTGAGAAATGTGTTTGTAAAGGAAGAAGTTCATCAGGCGGAAAAAATCAAAGAATTCAGTTCGGCAATTTCCAAGACATTGGATCTGCAGGAAATTCTGAATCAAACGATCCATGTGTTGAAAGAACTGATGGATGTTGGAAATATCTATATCTGTATGCAGGACGCATCCGGTCAGCCATATCGGGGATTTACCAGTGATCAGCCGCTCAACGACCTGGCTTTTTCACTGGAGGAGGAAAATCCGATGATCCAGTGGCTGGCAGTTCATGATGAGCCTCTGATCTACCGGGAATTTCGCTATACGGTGGAATACAAATCCATGTGGGAAAGTGAAAAGCATCAGTTGGATAAAAAGCATATCCGCTATTGTGCAGGACTGAAGGACGGGGACTGTCTGGCAGGTGTGATCCTGATCACAGCACCTTCTTCGAAAAAGGGACTTGTATATGACGAGGTGCAGCTGATCTCCTCCGTTACATCGGTAGCGTCCATTGCCATCAAGAATGCGCGGTTGTATGAGAAAGCCTGCATTGAGGCGCGGACAGATGAGATGACCGGACTGTTGAACCGAAAGTATTTTTATGAAGTATTAAATGAAGAGTTTGAGAAAAATAAGGAAGCATCCCTGGCACTTGCCATTATCAATGTGGATGATTTTAAACTATATAATCAGCTGTACGGTGTCAAGGAAGGGGACATCTGCCTGCAGCAGATTGCCGCGATCATTCGCAGCAGCGTAGGAGACAGTGGATATGCAGCCCGTTACGGCGGAAAAGAATTTGCAGTCCTGCTTCCGAAATATGATCTGTTTTCAGCTAGAAATCTGGTAGAATCAATTGCAAAGCAGATTTTTGTAATGAATAATCGACGGACGGATATGAAGCTGAAGGCGGTGACTGTCAGTGCAGGAATCAGTGCGGCACCGTATGCAGCCAGAAATGTCAAGGAATTGATGGAGAATGTGGATCTGGCTGTCTACCATGTAAAGCACAGCGGAAAAAATGGAATCCAGGTGTTTGATACGATGTTTCGTAATAATAACGCGCAGGGGCTTACCAGAGACCGTGCTCATATTTACCGCGAATATGAAACAACGATCTATGCACTGACCGCGGCTATCGATGCGAAGGATCATTATACGTTCAGCCATTCTAATAACGTGGCCTATTATGCTACGATGCTGGCCACAGCACTCGGCATGAATGAGGATATGATTGAGATCATCCGTCAGGCTGCTTTACTGCATGATGTGGGAAAAATCGGAATTCCGGAGTATGTACTGAATAAACCGGGGCGTCTGACTGATGAGGAATATGAGATCATCAAAGGACATGTGGAAGCATCGATTGACATTATCCGCCATCTTCCATCTCTGGATTATGTTATCCCTGCAGTCATCGGTCATCATGAAAGATATGATGGAAAAGGATATCCAAGGCGAATCGCAGGCGAGGATATTCCGCTGACAGCGCGAATTTTATGCGTGGCAGATTCCTTTGATGCCATGACATCCAGACGCTGCTATAAAAAAGCATTTTCATTGGAGGTGGCGCGAGAAAAACTCCTTTTGGATGCTGGAAAGCAGTTTGATCCGGAGCTGGCTTATAAGTTTGTAGAGTGTCTGGACAATGGTACGATCACTTTGGTAGAATCCGAAGAATTACAGTAAAAATTAAAAATAGAACTTCACATGAAAATATTGTGATCAGGAAGGAATATAGAAAAATTCTTTCTATGATCGCAATATTTTTTTCCTTTTCAAACCTTTTTGATAATTTTTTCCGAAAAGGGGTTGACAATAAACGTTAGCGGTGGTAAACTTCGTATGCTGATGTTAGGAAAATCTAACAAAATGTAGCTAAAATTAGTTGAAATTGTGAAAAACTAATACAATATAGTGTAATACATCAAATATTATGATGTATTAATAAAATGTAGTTTGCTATATTATATGATGATGACTTCTAACAATATATAGCTATATGTATTTGCTGTTACTTTTTACTAATACAAAAGAAAAGAAAATCTACTGACACGGGAGGGATATTTTTATGATGCCTTTAGCAATGGCGAAAAGTGGAGAAACAGTAGTGATCAAAAAAATTACCGGAAAAGATTCCGTGCGTCAGCATCTTGCGGAACTGGGACTGGTAGTAGATGAATCCGTAACAGTTGTCAGTGAACTGGGAGGAAATATTATCCTTCAGGTAAAGGACAGCCGTATTGCGCTGGATCGAAGCATGGCAACCAGAATCATGGTTTAAGCATAGAAGAGAAGAAAGGATGAGTTTTATGAAAACATTAAAAGACGCAAAAGTTGATGATGTAGTAGTTGTAAAACGTCTGCATGGTGAAGGCCCGATCAAACGTCGTATCATGGACATGGGAATCACAAAAGGAGTTCAGATCAAAGTTCGTAAGGTAGCACCGCTTGGCGATCCGATCGAATTAAACGTTCGCGGTTATGAGCTGAGTGTTCGTAAAGCTGACGCTGAGATGATTGAGGTTGAGTAATCATATTTTTTTACATAAGGATTAGAAAGTTCTAATAACAGTTATGAAAAACTATGAAAATAAAAGTAGAGAGGAGATATAAATGAGTATCAAAATCGCACTTGCGGGTAACCCAAACTGTGGTAAAACAACTCTGTTTAACCAGTTGACCGGTAGTTCTCAGTATGTAGGTAACTGGCCGGGTGTAACCGTTGAGAAAAAAGAAGGAAAGTTAAAGGGACACAAAAAAGACGTAGTCATTCAGGATTTACCTGGTATTTACTCCCTTTCCCCATATACACTGGAGGAAGTAGTTGCCAGAGGTTATCTGGTAAATGAGCGTCCGGATGCAATCTTAAACATTGTAGACGGTACAAACATTGAGCGTAACCTGTACCTGACAACACAGCTCCTTGAGCTTGGTATTCCGGTTGTAATCGCTATCAACATGATGGATATTGTTCGTAAAAACGGCGACAAGATCAATGTTAAGAAACTGTCTGAGACACTTGGATGTGAAATCGTTGAGATCAGTGCGCTGAAAGGTGAAGGCGGATTCGAAGCAGCTCAGAAAGCCGTTGATGCAGCAGAGAAAAAACAGGATGCAACTCCACTTCATGTATTTACAGGAAGCGTTGAGCATGCAATCGCACATATTGAGGAGTCTATCGAGACAATTGTAGATCACAGATATCTTCGTTGGTTTGCAATGAAACTCTTCGAGCGTGATGAGGAAGCTGTCAAAGATTTAAACATTCCTGCAGATGTAAAATCTCATATTGAGCAGCATATCGTTGACTGTGAGAACGAGATGGATGACGATGCAGAAAGTATTATCACAAACCAGAGATATGCTTACATCAGTAAAGTGTGTGATCAGTCTGTAAGCAAAAAAGCAGAAGTACACAACCTGACAATCTCTGACAAGATTGACCGTATCGTAACAAACCGTATTCTTGCATTACCAATCTTTGCAGGTATCATGTTCCTGATTTACTGGATTTCTGTAACAACCATCGGTGGAATCGTTACTGACTTTACAAACGATACACTCTTTGGTGAGTGGATCTGTGGAAACTTAGGACCGGCTCTTGAGAGCATTGGATGTGCTGACTGGTTAGTAGGTCTGATCAATGATGGTATTGTCGGTGGTGTCGGTGCTGTGCTTGGTTTCGTACCGCAGATGTTAGTACTGTTCTTCATGCTTTCCATTCTGGAGCAGGTTGGATACATGGCTCGTGTTGCATTTATCCTTGACCGTATCTTCCGCAGATTTGGTCTTTCCGGAAAAAGCTTTATTCCGATGCTGATCGGTTCCGGTTGTGGTGTTCCAGGTGTTATGGCAAGCCGTACCATTGAGAATGAGAGAGATCGTCATATGACAATTATGACCACCTGCTTTGTTCCTTGTGGAGCAAAAATGCCGATCATCGGTCTCTTCGCAGGCGCATTATTCGGTGGTTCCGGACTGGTTGCAGTTTCCGCTTACTTCATTGGTGTAGCAGCAATCGTTATCTCCGGTATCATGCTGAAAAAGACAAAACCATTTGCCGGTGAAGTAGCACCATTCGTTATGGAACTTCCGGCTTACCATATTCCAACAGCAGGTTCTATCTTACGTGCAACATGGGAGCGTGGATGGTCCTTCATCAAACGTGCAGGTACTGTTATCGTAGCTTCTTCCGTAATCCTCTGGTTCTTACAGGGATTTGGATTCGTTGATGGTGCATTTGGCATGGTGGAAGATAATAACTCCAGTTTACTGGCAGCGATCGGTGGAGCAATCTGCTGGATCTTCGCACCGCTTGGTTTCGGTGACTGGCAGTCAACAGTTGCAACAATCACTGGTCTGATCGCAAAAGAGAATGTTGTATCTACATTTGGTGTCCTCTTCGGTGGTTTCTCCGAAGTGGCAGAAAACGGCGATGAAGTATGGGGTCAGGTAGCACTTCATTATACACAGTTAACCGCTTACAGCTTCATGGTATTTAACCTTCTGTGTGCTCCGTGTTTCGCAGCTATGGGTGCGATCAAACGAGAGATGAACAACCAGAAATGGTTCTGGGCAGCAATTGGATACATGTGTGGTCTTGCATACATCGTATCTATGATGATCTACCAGTTTGGTTCCCTGTTCACAGGAAACGTTCATCCGGTAGGACTGATCGTTGCTATTATCGAGTTAGTATTTATCATCTATATGCTTGTTCGTAAAAATCCGTATGTTGATGAAGCAACAGGTATGGCAAAAAAAGTAGCATAATCTGAAAAGTGTGCTAATATAGTATTAAAGTAGTTAATATCATTTTTATTAAAATCTAAAAGGAGGAGTTCTAATGGCAACTGTAATTGTAGCAATCATTGTATTCGGCCTGGTTGGTCTGATTACCGGAAAAGGTATTTATGATAAAAAGCACCATAAGGGCGGTTGCGGTTGCGATTGCTCATCCTGCGGTGGCGGATGCCATTCACAGAAATAACATCTTGTTTTGAGATGGCTTAAAAAATTACTTCGTTAAGCTTTAATAGGAACTCCTGCAATTTTGCCTCAGTCGCTAACAATCGCTCCTTGAGGAAAAATTGCAGGAGTTCTTGCTATACACAGTGAAATTAGTAAATTTTTGCGCCATCTCGGCACTGCGTGCCACGTGCACATTTAAGTTATAATAAAAATCAACACTATGTTGTGCACGCAATAATGTATAGTAAATGCCACAGGCAGCATAATGATTACTATTTTAGTGATTGCATGTACGATATTGCATAAGAATAAGCAGTATGGGTTTTATCTCAGTCTGAGATGAGACTCCCACTTCTGCAAGTGGTGAGTAGTAACAAGTATTTCTCAGTGGGAGTTCAATCTCCGACTGAGATAAATGCTCCGCGAGGGCGCACATTGTCTGGGAGACAATGGTTTTGCGCCGACCGGAACTGAGAGTATTACATTATTTTCTGATTGTGGCGAAGGAACAGAGTTTTACGAAAGCGGCGGAACAATTACATATTACACAGCCGACGTTGTCGAGACAGCTTGCCGCGTTGGAGGATGAACTTGGAACCAGACTTTTTTGCCGTGGTGGACGAAATATCACACTGACGGATGACGGTCTTTTACTGAAACGCAGAGCGCTGGAAATGATCGATCTGGAAGACAAGATCGTGGATGAGATTAAGGGCAATGAAGAAGTATTTACCCAAGTAAGAAGTTGCTTGATGTAAAAGAATAAGAGAGTCTGATCAAGGTAAATATTTGAGAAGATAATTTGTTTTGTAAGAAACTTACAGTATTATGTAGAGAAAGAGATAAGTAAGAAATGGAGGAAAAGACGATGAGCAAAACATTAGTAGCATATTTCAGTGCAAGTGGCGTGACAGAAAAAGTAGCTGAGATGATTGCAGAGGTATCCGGTTCTGATCTGTATGAGATCGCACCGAAGGTTCCATATACAACTGCAGATTTAAACTGGATGAATAAAAAATCAAGAAGCAGTGTTGAGATGGCGGATAAATCCATCCGTCCGGAAATGGCAGAAGGCGATGCAGCAATTGAAAACTATGACACTGTCGTTATCGGTTTCCCGATCTGGTGGTATGTAGCACCGACAATTATCAATACATTCCTGGAAAAATACGATTTTTCCGGCAAAAAGATCATTCTGTTTGCAACATCCGGCGGAAGCGGATTCGGCAATACCATCAAAGAGTTACAGCCGTCTGCACCACAGGCACAGTTTGTAGAAGGAAAACTTCTCAATCATGTAAATAAGAAAAGTATTGAAGAATGGGTAAAGACCTGGTAAGAAGATCAGAGGCAGAGGATTTTCTGTGAAGAATAGCAGCATTAGTTTTGTGCTAAAAAGATATTGCAGAGCTATGGCAGAGAATACTATATAGTAAAAAGCGGAGCAGTTACATGTGGTGTGTAATTGCTCAGCTTTTCCATTTGATAACACACTTTCTTGTATATTCAAACAAGATAAATTCTGTTATAATGTGAACACACAGAAAAGCGGATTTATGTAACGGGAATAAATTTTCAGGAGGAAGAAAAATGATCACAACTGATAAATGAACATGTTCGATATAAACTGTATCAGATCTTTCGGTGTGATTTGATCCTGCTGCCGGTTTCAACAGAACGAATACTGATTTTACCAACGGAATATTTTTCGTGGCAGAACGACGTTCCTTATATGCGGGATCTGCTGCAGTATTTTAATCAGATCAGCAAGGAGAATGACTGCTTTTTCTCAGATTCCATCTTTTATTTGAGATATATGGACGAAAAAAGATCCATACTGTCTGCCGTACCGAATGAAAGGTCAATTAAGATAATCATGGGAAGAAGCATGGATTATATTCGCATTTCAGAGCTGAAATTGCGTATGCAGAGCGAGAAATAAATATTTTCTGAATGAGCCGTATCATCCGTTGGTTGATCCTGTGGATGACACAATATGTGATGCAGTAAAGAACTTGAAAAAGCAGCTTCAGCCAAGTTTGATGATGCAGGAAATATTTGAGCGAAGTGCTGCATCGGGAGAGTGGCAGTGGTAGCAGACAACATTCTGAGCGAGCAGCGAGAGTGAATTGCAAAGATCTGTTTTGTAGTAGGAAAATGAGGGGGAATCATGATGAAATATACAGAAAATGGAATTCAGTATCACATTGGTTTAAAACAGGGCGATGTTGGAAAATATGTTATTTTGCCGGGAGATCCGAAACGGTGTGCAAAGATTGCAGAACTCTTTGAGGATGCACATTTAGTAGCCGATCACAGGGAATTTACGACTTACACCGGCTATCTGGACGGGGAAAAAGTCAGTGTGACCTCAACGGGCATCGGTGGACCTTCCGCGGCGATCGCCATGGAAGAACTGGTGCGCTGCGGGGCAGAAGTTTTTATCCGTGTGGGAACCTGTGGAGGCATCCGCACAGATGTCAAAAGCGGCGATCTGGTGATCGCTACCGGAGCAGTCCGCATGGAAGGAACCAGCCGGGAATATGCACCGATCGAATTTCCGGCAGTGGCAGATTATCATATTGTACAGAAACTGGAAGCAGCGGCGAAAGCAAACGGTTATCCGTGCCACATCGGTGTTGTTCAGTGCAAGGATTCTTTTTACGGACAGCATGAGCCGGAAAAAATGCCGGTAAGTTACGAACTGACGCAGAAATGGGAGGCATGGAAACGGCTTGGATGTCTGGCTTCGGAGATGGAATCTGCAGCATTGTTTGTGGTTGCAAGTTATCTGCATGTAAAAATCGGTTCCATTTTTCTGGTTGTGGCAAATCAGGAGCGGGAAAAACTGCATCTGGAAAATCCGGTGGCACATGATACGCAGGCGGCAATTAAGAGTGCGGTAGATGCCATTCGTCTGATGATAGATGATAAAGGAAGATAAAGAAGATAGCTGAATAAGATAGCAGAAAGAGAAAATGCCTGCTTATGAAACAGTGTGATCTGTGGCAGAGATTGTGTGCCGAAAAATAAGAATATCGTATGTAACGCATGGAATTGAAAAAGTATGGAAGAAAAGAACACGAATCATAGTAAAAATAACAACAGGAATGATAATAATCGCCTTGTCGATCGCAATCATAATTGTCAAAGTATCCGTAGTCAGCGTGTTGGTGGACTGATCCTGGCAGCAGGACTGTCCACCCGCATGGGACAGTCAAAGCCACTAACAAAATTTCTTGACAATAATTTGATTGACCAAACAATCAAAACGATGTATGATGCAGGTATAGATCATATCCATGTGGTAACCGGATTTGAACAGGAACGCGTCGAAGCATATTTGCAGGCAAACGATTTATTCAACCGGATTCATACTATTTGGAATCCCAATTATGGAAATGGAAGTATCCTGACATCTATCAAAACAGGGCTTCCCAGGCTGAAAGAGTTTGATTATGTATTCATCCAACTGGTAGATCTGCCTTGCATTTTGCCGGAAACCTATCAGAAATTATGGGAGACCATGCTTGCTTCCGGGAAAAAAGCAGTCATACCAACGGTAGATGGGAGACGCGGGCATCCGGTATTGATCGACATGTCTCTGCTGCCGGAGATTCTTTCTTATGAAAATGCTGCGGGTGGCGGTGGTCTGCGCGGTTTTTGGAAGCTGCTAGGGGATGAATTTTTAGAAGTCCCGGTTACGGATTGCGGCAGCGTTATGGATACGGATACGAAGGAACAGCTGAGGGAAGCAGAAAGGTATCTGATACAACGCAGGAATGCAGAGAATACCGAACACAAAGTAGATGTCAGCTTGCGCTGACCAGAATCACGCACCAAGTCTCACGTGCGTTCGAGTTGAATTCCAGTGGCGCTGAGCAACAAATGGAATGAGCATATTTTGTATTTTCTTGAAGGACAGGATCAGGTCAGCAAATATTAAGATATTAGATTGGACGGAGTGGAACAATGCAGGGAATCGAAGAACTGTTACGGGAAATAAAACAGACGGGGGAAGGATCTTGGGAATTAAAAATTGAGGATACTGTGTATGAACGGCGGTTTTTCAGACCAGAGCGTCTGATTATACTTGGCGGTGGTCATGTGGGACAGGCAATCAGCAAATTTGCGTCAGCAGTTGGATTTTATGTTATTGTGGTAGATGACAGACCTTCCTTTGCCAATCGCAGTTGCTTTCCGGATGCGGAAGAAATATACTGTGAAGAATTTGAAAAAGCGTTAGATATGCTTCAAATAGGAAGTAATGATTATGTCACAGTAGTAACCCGTGGACATCGATTTGATCTGACCTGCCTGCGAAAAGTGTTAAAAGGTATTTTTCCACGTTATCTGGGGATGATGGGTTCCAAGCGTCGGGTAGCCGGTATCATTGATCTGTTGCAGGAAGAAGGAAATGCCGCAGAGACCGTAGCAAAAATTCACATGCCAATCGGATTAAATATCGGTGCGCTGACCGTCCCGGAGATCGCGATTTCCATTGTGGCAGAACTGATCGAAGAACGCAGAAAAGGAACGCCGCGACGTTCACACAGCCAATTGCTGACTTGTACCGATACAGATTCGCGGGTGATAGAAATGCTTGGTGATCCAAATGTCGGAAAAGCTATGCTGCTAGTATATGACACCAGCGGCTCCACCCCGGTAAAATCCGGTGCACTGATGACCGTCAACAGCAATCTGCAGTCAGCGGGAACCATCGGTGGCGGTTGTACCGAAAACGAAGTACTGCGGGAAGCATTTCGCATGATCGGAACCGGAGAAACAAAACTTTTTACACTGGATATGAGCAACGAAGTAGCGGCAGATCAGGGCATGGTGTGTGGTGGCCGTATGTTGGTATACGCAGCAGATCTTGGTTAATGTAGAGAGTACTTTAGTTATGCTTTGTTGCGAGCGAATGTTAGTTCCATTTATCACAACGTAAATAGCGCCCTCAGCTATTTTTTCTTTTCGAGCGATTGTTAGCCGAAAAGACAAAATAACTGAGGGCGCTTTTATAAATTTTAAATTCATTATAAGACGAAAATTTTATATCTGTCCCGCCGGAATCCGTTTCTGTCTATGTCGTTCAATTACCGCTGCAATCGAACCATAGCACACAGAATACATAAACGCCGCCAGCGCAAATGCTGTCAGTACATCAAATACAGAATGCTGCTTGATAAACATTGTAGATAAAATAATGCAAATGGTCAGAACCAGTGCAACATACTTAATCCATAGATGCTTTTTGATTTTTTCACTGTGACAAAGTGCAAAATAAATTCCAAGAGAATTGTATACATGAATGCTTGGAAACAGATTCGTCGGTGTATCCGTCGCATACAGTTTCTGCACAATGTGTACAAAAATATTATCCCTTGCAAAGCTTTCCGGCCGGAGTAGCTGTCCGTTCGGATATATCGCCGAGATGAAAAGGAACACAGTCATACCTGTAATAAGGAAAATTCCCATCCGCCAGCAGAGTTTTCCATCTGTAAATGCGATAAACAGAATTCCAATTGCCATGTATACAAACCACAGATAATATGGAATGACAAAAAATTCGCAGAACGGAATGTAATCGTCCAATGCCACATGAATGACATGAAAGTTTGAATTAATGTTTACTTTTTTCTCCAGGTAAGTGAACCATGGAATATAAATAAGTGCATAAAGCAATAGAAAAAAGTGTGTGTTATGTTTTAGATAGTTAAAAAATTTTTTCATACTCAACTTTGCTCCGAGATAGTCATAATCTGTTTACGCTAAAAACTGTATGTTTCAAATACAGTTTTTCCTCAAGGTTTATAGAAGAGTGTAGCATTATAAAAGGAAAAAAACAATGTGGAAAATATTAAATTTACCTTAAATAAAATCATTGTAAGTTGGTGGAAAATACGGGATAGCATAATAAATAAGGAAGTAAAAAGATCCTGTGAACACAGATAAATGTTTGCAGGATCTTTTTGGTATCGGAGTGACAAGATTTGAACTTGCGATCTCTCGCCCCCCAGACGAGCGCTTTACCAGACTAAGCCACACCCCGAAAGTAGATAGAACGTTACAGTCCATACGCGCCATTCGCAAAACGCCCTTTCGGGCTTCCACGTAGCTTCGCTACTACTTTACTATGTATCCAGCTAATTCCTCATGCAAGCATGATCATTACCTGAATACATGTGATGAGTGAACTGTAACGCATATTTTATCATAAAAAGATATGCTTGCAAAGCCTTTTTTCAGAAGTTATACTTAGATGGGATATAGAAAGTGGCAGGGTGGGACCTGTTTGGACGAAAAGTAGATTTTGGGAGGATAAGTATGGATGAACAGTTTTTATCTCCGATAGAAGTCGCGGAGATATTGCAGGTAAAGAAAAATACCGTTTATGAAATGATCAAACGTGGTGATCTGAAGGCAACGAAAATGGGAAAACAGTTCCGGATCGCACGAAATGATCTGTATGAATACATGGGCATAAGCCCGGAAGCAGAGTCTGCGGAAAATATTGTCATCTGTGGACAGGATCAGCTTCTGGATGTGCTTTGCTCTCTTTATAATGAACGGAGTGACGGAAAAACGCAGGTGTACCGGTCTCCGATGGGCAGCTACAGCGGATTGTACCGGATGTATCAGAATGAAAATTATGTGGCAACCTGTCATATGTGGGATGGCAAAACAGATACGTATAATCTTTCTTATATTGAACGTATGCTGCCGGGAGAACAGGTGGCAGTTTTTCATCTGTTAAAACGCTGGCAGGGCCTTTATGTCAGAGAGGGCAATCCGAAAAATATTCAGGAATTTACGGATCTGACCAGAGAAGATGTCAGAATGATCAACCGGGAAAAAGGCAGCGGTATCCGCATTTTTATTGATGAGATGTGTAAAAAGCTGGAGATTGATTCGGACAAGCTCAGAGGGTATGAGGATGAAGCATCATCACATATGATCGCAGCAACCAATGTATTGCGCGGAAGTGCAGATGTGGCGATCGGAATTGAGAAGGTAGCAAGTCAGATGCAGGGACTTGATTTTATTCCTCTGAAACAGGAAAGTTACGATATTGTATTTCGAAAGAAAGATCTTAAGCGCAGCGAATTTCAGAAACTGCTGAATATCATTCGATCAGATGAATTTAAAAGTGAAGCGGAAACGATGTCAGGATATGATGTCAGTGAAATGGGAAAGCAGCTCTGGTAAGGAGCTGTTTTTTGTTTTACAGGAAATTTTTCTGAATTTCCTGTAAAACAAAATTTCCTAATATATAAACAGTGGGAAAGATAATATATGTCGTACAGTGGATGTACATTTTTTGCCGATGACAAAAAAGTAAGTAACTTACATAGATGTAACGAAGGCTGTTTGTTCAAAAAATAAGTTTTGAATTTTAGGTATACCACAAAAATACCAAGAAAAAGCATTGACAGAAAAAGAAATGTGTAGTATAACAAAACACATGAAACATAACAAAACATGATAAAACAAAAGAAAAAAGGATGAGAGAAAAGGAGATGAAGAAGAAAGTAATCAGCCTTATGCTTGTTGCAGCAATGGGACTTTCCCTGGCAGCATGCGGAAACAAAAACACAGATCAGGGGGCAGCAACTGACACATCTGCAAAAACAGAGCAGACAGATGCTTCTGAGGCAGCACCAGAGACAGCAGATCAGCTGGACAGCACAACAATCACAGTATTTGCAGCAGCAAGTCTTGAGAATGCATTAAACGAAGTAATTGAGAAATACAATGAGTCACAGCCAAACGTAACTGTTGTACCAAGCTATGACAGTTCAGGAACACTGCTTGCACAGATCGAGGAAGGTGCAGCTTGTGACGTATTCTTTTCCGCAGCTCAGAAACAGATGGATACATTACAGAATGACGATCAGTTAGTAGTAGACGGAACACGTCACAATGTAGTAAACAACCAGGTTGTAGTTATCACATACAAAGGAAGCGGTACAGCAGTAACAGGTCTTGAGAACCTGAAAGATGCAAAGAGCATCGCACTTGCAGACGGAAGCGTTCCAGTTGGTAAATACACACGTCAGGCACTTGTAAACGCAGGTATCCTTGATGCTGTAGATGATGTATCTACAATCCCGACAGATGTTGTTTCTCAGGCTCTGGGCGGAGTTGAAATCAACGAGTGCGGTAACGTAAGCGCTGTTAAAACTCAGGTAGCAGAGGGATCTAACGAAGTTGGTACTGTTTACTACTCTGATACATATGGTCTTGGGGACAAACTTGAGATTCTTCAGGTTGTAAGCTATGATCTGACAGGTAACGTAATTTACCCGATCGCTCAGGTTCAGAATGATGAAGCTGACGAGTTAGAGCAGAAAGCAGCTCTGGATTTCGTAAACTTTGTTAAATCTGATGCAGCAAAAACTATTTTTGACAGCTACTACTTTGATACAAACGTAGAAGATTAATATTAGCTTCTTTTGTGGCTAAAATTTACGCTGTGAAAAAGACCTCTGGCGATTTTGTCTCGTCAGCTAACAATTGCTTGCCGAGAAAAAATCGCCAGAGGTCTTTCTTCTAAGTTGTGTATGTAGTTCAGGTGTGCATAACAAAATGATATCAGTAATGAGTTTTTTGTTTCGTGCAACCTGAAAATTAAGTAGAATGTAAGTGAAACCCGGGTGGCGAAAGCTGGTCGGGTTTTATCTGAATAAGATAGAAATTGAAATATTTTCTGTTTTAAGATGCTTTATAGCGTGTAAGAGAAATGTCTCCGGATATATGATCGGAGCATAGGGAGAAAAATATGGACACAATTATGGAAATTGTAAAGAATCTGGATTGGACACCGTTGTTTATTTCCTTTAAAACAGGAATTGTGGCAACGGTTATTTCCTTTTTCTTAGGATTATTTGCGGCAAGAAAAGTCATTCATGCCGGTGAGCGTGCCAAAGCGATCGCAGACGGATTTTTGACGCTGCCGATGGTTCTGCCGCCGACCGTTGCCGGATTTTTCCTGCTGTTGTTATTTAGTAAGAGACGTCCGATCGGTATGTTTTTGTTTCATCAGTTTGGCATCAAAGTAGTACAGACCTGGCTTGGCTGTATCATTGCGGCAACGGTGATTTCGTTCCCGTTGATGTATCGAAATGCCCGTGCTTCCTTTGAACAGCTGGATGCTAACCTGATCTATGCAGCGCGGACACTTGGTATGTCTGAATTGCAGATTTTCTGGAAGGTGGCAGTACCAAATGCAGGACCGGGTATTATCGCAGGAACGATTCTGACCTTTGCGCGTGCACTTGGTGAGTACGGTGCGACTTCTATGCTGGCAGGTAATATTCCCGGAAAGACGTCGACGATTTCGCAGAAGATCGCCATGGTTATTCAGGATGGTGATTATCTGACGGCAGGCGTATGGGTTATTATTATTTTAGCGATTGCTTTTGGCATTATCGTTGCAATGAACCTTGTAGCAGGAAAAAATATGAAAAATACACAGAGCTGGTAAATACGTTCCCTGTATCTGTTTATAAAATGCAAAAAACGAATGGAAATGTGTAAAGCATTTAAAATGTTTTGAGCAAAAATGGGAAAATCTGTGTTGTGAAAGGAATACTATGGCAATAGAAGTAGCGATAAAAAAGAAAATTGGCAATTTTTCTCTGGATGTTGCGTTTTCAGCAGGGGAGGAAATGTTTGCCCTGCTTGGTGCTTCCGGATGTGGCAAAAGTATGACATTGAAGTGCATTGCAGGAATTGAGACACCAGATGAAGGAAAAATCGTGTTAAACGGACGTACCTTATTTGACTCTGAGAAAAAAATCAATCTGATTCCGCAGAAACGAAAAGTTGGATATATGTTTCAGGATTATGCGCTGTTCCCGAATATGACCGTCGAGAAAAATATCATGGCGGGTATGGGAAAGAAACCGGAAAAAGCGATTGTGCAGGATTATATCCGACGTTTCCGTCTGGAAGGATTGGAGCATCATCTGCCACGTCAGCTTTCCGGAGGTCAGAAACAGCGTGTGGCACTGGCGCGCATGATGGCGTCACAGCCGGAAATTCTGTTGTTGGATGAGCCACTGTCCGCACTTGACAGTTTTTTGAAATGGCAGGTAGAAGAAGAACTGCAGGATCTGCTTTCTGAGATCGGAAAAACAGTACTTTTTGTATCCCATAGCCGTGATGAAGTATATCATTTGTGTGATCGTATCTGCGTATTGGAAAAAGGTCACATGGAAACAATTCAGGAGAAAAAAGAGTTTTTCGCAAATCCGGTAACACAGGCAGCAGCCCGTATTTCCGGATGTCGAAATATCGTGCCTGCAAAACGCTTGTCTGCGCATCAGCTGGAAGTTCCGGACTGGGGTATCTGTTTTGAACTGGAAAAAGAAATTCCGGAAGATATTTCTTTCGTTGGTGTGCGTGCACATTATATTGAAGTGTCAGCGGACTTAGAACCGGCGAAAAACAGTTCTATTATGCAGATGGACCGTCTGTTAGAGCAGCAGTTTGAATCCGAACTGGTTCTGAAATACAATCAGGATACGATGTCACTGCGTATTCTGATGGATAAAGAACAGGCAGAGCAGTTGGCAGCGCACGAAAAATTACGCGTGACAATACCTGAACATGCACTGCTGTTGCTGAAAGCGTAATACTTTTTGTGACTAAAAATTTACATTGTGAAAAGAACTCTGCGATTTTATCTCAGTCTGAGTTGAGACTCCCACTTCTGCAAGTGGTGAGTAGTAACAAGTATTTCTCAGTGGGAGTTCAATCTCCGACTGAGATAAATGCTCCGCGAGGGCGCACATTGTCTGGAAGACAATGGTTTTGCGCCGACCGGAACGGAGTGTAGAGTGCAGTGATTCTGAAAAGAAGATGTCAGCTTGCGCTGACCAGAATCACGCACCAAGTCTCACGTGCGTTCGACTTGAATTAGTTGTGTAAATGGCGAAATCAAGGACGGGGTTCTGGGGGAGCGATTTAGCGAACGACTGAGCTTCACAAGGTTTTGCGTGAGTGGGAGGCGACCAGCTTTTATAGGAGCCGAGAATGAGCGCGATAAAACCGCTGTGAAGTGATGGAAGAGAGTGACTAGCCGCACAGAACCCGTCCTTGATTTCGCTTTATAAACCTAAATTTTCAGCCAATATCCCCAAAACCAGAAAAACTCTTTACAAGCAGCACTTTAGTGTGGTACAGTGTAGAAAACTGTAGAAGGAAGTAAAAAGTGATGACAAAAGCATGGGAAAAGAACATTCGTAAAGTAGTTCCGTATGTTCCGGGCGAACAGCCAAACAAGGAACGCATGATCAAATTAAATACAAATGAAAACCCGTATCCACCAGCCCCAGGTGTTGCTGAGGCTTTAAAAAATCTGGATCCTGACCGTTTGAGACTGTATCCAGATCCGGCCTGCATCCGTCTGGTGAATGCGATTGCAAAACAAAAAGGTTTAAAATCGGAGCAGGTATTTGTCGGTGTTGGTTCCGATGACGTTCTTGCCATGTGTTTTATGACCTTTTTTAATGGAGAAAAACCGATCCTGTTTCCGGATATTACCTATTCTTTTTACGATGTGTGGGCAGAGGAATTTCGCATTCCGTATGAGACACAACCGTTAGATGATGATTTCAATATCCGCAAAGAGGATTATTATAAAGAAAACGGCGGCGTGATCTTCCCGAATCCGAATGCCCCGACTGGTGTGGAAGCATCTCAGGAGATGATCGAGGATATCTTGCAGCACAACCAGGATGTTATCGTGATCATCGATGAGGCATATGTGGACTTTGGCGCAGAGACCGCTTTGCCATTACTGGAAAAATATGATAATCTGATCGTGGTTCAGACATTTTCAAAATCACGTTCCATGGCGGGAATGCGTATCGGTTACGCGATGGCATCACCGGAGCTGATCAAATACCTGAATGATGTAAAATATTCTTTCAATTCCTATACCATGGATCAGACTGCACTGGATCTTGGCGTGGCATCCATCGATGATCAGGCATATTTTGAGGAGACATTACATAAGATCATTCAGACGAGAGAACGTGTGAAACTGCGTCTGACAGAGCTTGGATTTACCTTCCGTGATTCCAAGAGCAATTTTATTTTTGCATCACACAAAAGCTGTCCGGCAGAGGAACTGTTTGAAAAATTAAAAGAAAAAGATATTTACGTCCGCTATTTTAAAAAGCCGCGGATTGACAATTATCTGCGTATCACCATCGGAACCGATGCAGAGATGGATGAATTTTTGTCAGAGGTAGAAAAGTATCTGAAAGAAACCGGTAGATTATAAAAAGCCCCAGGCTTGCATAATATTAAGAAAATCCTTATATCTTTTTCTGGAAAAATAGTGTAAAATAATGCAGAATATAAGATGAGATTTTTAGGAGGATTGTATGGAAAGTCTGGTAACCTGGTTTACAAGTACCTTAGGTACACATATTTCAAGGGAAGCGGTTGTGTTTATTATTTCACTGTTCCCGATTCTGGAGCTGAGAGGCGGTATTCTGGCATCTTCATTGCTGGATATTACGATGTGGAAAGGAATCCTGATCAGCGCAGTTGGAAACATTATTCCGATTCCGTTTATTTTATTTTTTATTAAAAAGATATTTGCAGCATTGAAAAAAGCAAAGCTGTTCCGTCCATTGGTTGAGAAAATGGAAAACAAGGCAATGAAAAAACGTGACCAGATCGAAAAATATGAGTTCTGGGGACTTGTTTTATTCGTTGGTATTCCACTTCCGGGAACAGGCGCATGGACAGGGGCTCTGGTAGCATCTCTGATTGATATGGATATCAAGAAAGCGTTCAAGGCGATTCTGGTTGGAATCTGTCTGGCAGCTGTAATTATGACATTGATTTCTTACGGCGTACTTGGTCACATTATCAAATAATCAGAAGCGATATAGAAATGTAGATCTGTTGTCTCAGTGCGGATAGAAGTGAAAGTATTTGCTCTGATTGAGTGAATAAAAAGAAGCTGAGTGTTTTGCCTGCCTAAATAAGACAGACATTATGATTAACGTAAGAGGGGGAATTTTACGATGGAATCTATGGAAGCAAGAATGGTAAAACTGTATGCGAGAAACAACAATCATGTGGCATTGCATGCCATTCCGGGACACTTTGCCACAAGTCATTCCCATATCAATTTTTACATTGATATGACAAGCTTGAAAACCCGTGCGAACGAGGCACAGGAAGTTGCAAAAAGTTTGGCGGGAGACTATGTGAACTCTACTGTGGTAGACACAATCGTTTGCATGGATGGCACGGAAGTGGTCGGTGCATATCTGGCGCAGGAATTTGAAAAACGCGGATTCCGCAACACAAACCTGCATGATACGATTTATGTAGTTACTCCGGAGTACAATGCAAACAATCAGCTGATTTTCCGTGATAACACAATTCCGGCGATCAAAGGAAAAAATGTCATTCTGTTGCTGGCAACTACTACGACAGGATTGACCGTGCGACGCAGCCTGGAATGTGTACAGTATTATGGAGGAACCGTGCGCGGTATTTCTTCTATTTTCAGTACGGTAAAAAAAGTTGGCGGCATGGAAGTACATTCTGTATTTAATGCAGATGATGTGCCGGGCTATCAGGCGTTTGGCAGAGACGAATGCCCATATTGCAAAAAAGGATTTGCCATTGAAGCCATGGTAAATGGATTTGGCTATTCACAATTGTAAGAAACATAGTAAAAAAAGCAGAGTAAGAGATCAGATAAAATGAGAGAAGAAAAATCCTTATTTTATCTGGTCTTTTGTTTTTTCTTCTGGATAGCTGCATATCGTGAATCAGGACTTGACAAGGCAAAAAATGTTGTTTATGATATTTTAAGACTTTGAATGCAGGTTGGAAAGCAATTGTGTTCATGAGCAAGTAGTGAAAGTGGATTGCGAATATCTGCTTTACAATTTTATAGTAAAAAAGGTAGTGACAAAGAGGAGTACGCGAAAGATGCAGTGACAGGGAGAGCGGTTCACAGACTGGAAGACCGTTTGACAGGCAGTTTGCGGAAGGTAGCTTTGGAACCGGATGTCTGAAGCCAGAGTAATATAGGGAACTTGTTCCAGCTATGGAAGAAAGCGGTTTAATAGAACCGGGAATGAGATGGCAGATATATTATATGGTGCGTAGGAAATCTCGGGTGATTCCCGTTAATCAATCGTAGAGATTTCATCTTCATCTGAGTTGGATTCCAAACTTTTATTAAGTAATGAAATGGTAGTTCTTCCATTTCAGTGGAGTTCAAAAAGAGACAGGTGAGATAAAATGAAGGTGGTACCGCGTAGATTCGCCCTTCACATGTGTTGTGCATGTGGAGGGCTTTTTAATTCATATGAAAAGGTGTATTTGTATGATAACGGGTACATTTTTGTTAGGTTACAGCATGTAAGCGGAAGATTTTCCGTTTGGCTATTTTTACAAAGAGAATTCATGTTTTGGAAGGAGAGACAGAATGAAGGAATTAGCAAAGACCTATGATCCGAAAGGGATCGAAGACCGTCTTTACCAGAAATGGGAAGACAATAAATATTTTCATGCAGAAGTAGACAGAAGTAAGAAACCGTTTACCATTGTTATGCCGCCGCCAAATATCACCGGTCAGCTGCACATGGGACATGCTCTGGACAACACCATGCAGGATATCCTGATCCGTTACAAGAGAATGCAGGGCTATTCCGCATTATGGCAGCCGGGTACTGACCATGCAGCCATCGCAACAGAGGTTAAGGTTATCAACAGCCTGAAAGACAAAGGTATCAACAAAGCAGATTTAACCCGTGATGAGTTTCTGAAATACGCATGGGACTGGAAAGAAGAGTACGGCGGACGTATCGTAAAACAGTTAAAGAAAATGGGATCTTCCGCTGACTGGGACAGAGAGCGTTTTACCATGGATGAGGGATGCTCCGAGGCAGTCAAAGAAGTATTTATCCGTCTGTTTGACAAAGGATATATTTACAAAGGTTCCCGTATCATCAACTGGTGTCCGGTCTGCAAGACTTCTATTTCCGATGCAGAGGTAGAGCACGTAGAGCAGACAGGTCATTTCTGGCATATCAAATACCCGATCATTGGCGAGGAAGGCAGATTCGTAGAGATCGCAACCACACGTCCGGAGACAATGCTTGGTGATACAGCCGTAGCCGTAAACCCGGATGACGAGCGTTACACAGACATCATCGGTAAAAAATTACTGCTTCCGATCGTAAACCGCGAGATCCCGGTTATTGCTGATCCGTATGTAGACAAAGAGTTCGGAACTGGCTGCGTAAAAATCACACCGGCACACGACCCGAACGATTTTGAGGTAGGAAAACGCCACAACCTGGAAGAGATCAACATTTTAAATGACGATGCAACCATCAACGCAAACGGCGGTATTTACGAAGGTATGGACCGTTACGAGGCAAGAAAAGCCATCGTTGATAAATTAGACGAGATGGGACTGCTTGTAAAAGTAGTTGAGCACGTTCACAACGTAGGTACTCATGACAGATGCAAGACAACCGTTGAGCCAATGATCAAACCGCAGTGGTTTGTAAAAATGGAAGAAATGGCAAAACCGGCGATTGATGCATTACAGTCCGGCAGACTGAAATTTGTTCCGGAAAGCTTCGGAAAGACTTATATGCACTGGCTTGAGGGCATCCGTGACTGGTGTATTTCCAGACAGCTCTGGTGGGGACACAGAATCCCGGCTTACTACTGTGACGAGTGCGGCGAGATGGTTGTTTCCCGCGAAATGCCGGAGAAATGCCCGAAATGCGGTTGCACACATTTAAAACAGGATGAGGATACACTGGATACCTGGTTTTCCTCCGCACTGTGGCCATTCTCCACACTTGGCTGGCCAAACAAAACAGAAGAACTGGATTACTTCTATCCGACAGATGTACTTGTTACCGGATATGATATCATCTTTTTCTGGGTTATTCGTATGGTATTCTCTGCGTTAGAGCAGACCGGAACAGAGCCGTTCCATACCGTACTGATTCACGGACTGGTGCGCGATTCTCAGGGACGTAAGATGAGTAAATCCCTTGGAAACGGTATTGATCCGTTAGAGGTTATTGACAAATACGGTGCAGATGCCCTGCGTCTGACACTGATCACTGGTAACGCACCTGGAAACGATATGCGTTTCTACTGGGAGCGTGTAGAGTCCAGCCGTAACTTTGCAAACAAAGTTTGGAACGCATCCCGTTTCATTATGATGAACCTTGGCGATGAGCAGCCGATCAAACCGGAAGATGCAGATCTGCTGCCGGTTGATAAATGGATTTTATCCAAAGTAAATACTCTGGCAAAAGACGTAACAGAGAACATGGATAAATATGAGCTGGGAATCGCAGTTCAGAAAGTATATGACTTCATCTGGGAAGAGTTCTGTGACTGGTATATCGAGATTGCAAAAGTACGTCTGTACAAGAAAGAAGAGGATCCGAAAGCTGCAAATACAGCACTCTGGGTTCTGAAAACCGTACTGACCAACGCATTAAAGATGCTGCATCCGTACATGCCGTTCATCACAGAGGAGATCTTCTGCACACTTTGTCCGGAAGAGGAGACCATCATGCTTGCTCCGTGGCCGGAATACACAGAAGAGTGGAATTTTGCAAAAGAAGAAGCTGATGTGGAGACCATCAAAGTACTGGTTAAGGGTATCCGAAACATTCGTTCTGAGATGAACGTTCCACCAAGCCGCAAAGCAAAATATTTCATCGTATCCCCGGATGAGAACCTGCGTGAGCTGTTTGCTTCTCACAAAGACATTTACAGCCAGTTAATCTCCGCAAATGAGATCGACGTACAGGCAGACAAAGCCGGAATCCCGGAGGATGCCGTATCCGTTGTTATTCCGAATGCCGTTGTATACATTCCGTTAGAGGAGCTGGTAGACATGGCAAAAGAGCGGGAACGTCTGGAGAAAGAGAAAGCAAAACTTGCAAAAGAGCTGGCGCGTTCCAACGGTATGCTGAACAATGAGAAATTCTTAAGCAAAGCACCTCAGGCAAAAGTTGACGAGGAGAAAGCAAAACTTGAGAAATACAAACAGATGATGGAAGACGTAGAAAATCGTCTGGCACAGTTAAAATAATATGAGTGAAAACATGAAACAAGCGGTGGAATTCCTGTACGGGATTCCGAAGTTTACCAAAAAGCACAGCCTTGCACACACGAAACATTTCATGGAGCTGCTTGGCAATCCGGGTAATCACTGCAAAGTCATTCATGTGGCAGGAAGTAATGGTAAAGGAAGCGTTTGCTGCTTCCTTTACCATATGTTGCTTTCTGAGGGAAAAACCGTGGGATTGTTTACATCCCCGCATCTGATGGATGTGCGGGAGCGTTTTCAGTTAAACGGTGATCTTTGCAGCGAAGAACAGTTTCTGTCTGCCTATGCCCGGGTAAAAAAGACAGCAGAGGAACTGGATCAGAAAGGTCTGGGCTATCCGACATTTTTCGAGTTTATTTTCGCCATGGGTATGGTACTCTTTGCGGAGGCGCAGGTGGAGTATGTTGTTCTGGAAACAGGGCTTGGCGGCAGATTGGATGCGACCAACAGTTTTGCCGATCCGGTGTTAAGCATTATCACCTCCATCAGTCTGGAGCATACAGAAATCCTTGGGGATACCATCGCACAGATTGCCGGGGAAAAAGCAGGTATTATCAAGCCGGGCGTTCCGGTAGTTTTTGATGCCAATGATCCGGAAGCTTCCGCAGTGATCCGGGCGCATGCAGGCGAAATGCACAGTCCATGCACTGCACTGGAGAAAAAAATGTTCCAGATTCTGGAATTTAAGAATAATTTTATTGATTTTTCCCTTTCAACTGCGTATGATAAGGAAACAAGATGGACGATTCCGGGAGCCGCAGAATACCAGGTGGAAAATGCAGCGCTGGCGATTCTTGCAATGCGGATCTTGCAGCAGCAGTATCCAGAGGAAGTTGCCGGTGAAAATGCCGAAGAACAGCTTCATGCAGGCATGAAAGAGGCGTTCTGGCAGGGTAGAATGCAGGAAATAGAACCGGAGATTTATTTTGACGGGGCGCATAACACCTCTGGAATAGGAATGTTTACCGAAGCAGTAAATCGACTGACTGCCAAAGATACCTATCGTCCACTTCTGCTGTTTTCCATGGTAAAAGAAAAGGATTACAGTACTTCAATCGATATGCTGACAGCAGATATTTCCTGGGAGGAGATGGCAGTCACCACGATTCCCAATGAGCGTGGCATATCTTTTGAAAAATTAGAGAAACTATTCGAAGAAGATACAGACAGACCGGTGACGGGGTATGCCGATTACCGGGAGGCGTTCAGGGCAATGAAAGAGAAGAAGAAGCCGGGGCAGAAATTTTTCTGTACAGGCTCCCTCTATTTCATAGGTGCATTGATGGAAGTATGGAAGGAGAACTGTGATGATTGATTTTGAGGAAGAATTAAAGAAATTTGAACCGAGTATGGAGATCGAAGAAGCGGAAGATTCTATTTATAACCGCGATCTGACCGATATGATGGATATTTTACAGGAAATGCTGAAAGAAAGCAGAAGATAGGAGGAGACAGATGAACTGTTATTACTGTGGTGCTCATCTGGATTCTATGGGTACCTGTCCGAGCTGTGAAGCAGATGTCAGAGTCTGGAAAAAGATTGTAAGCATTTCCAATAAGCTGTACAATGACGGACTGGAGTGCGCTCAGGCACGGGATCTGACCGGGGCAGTGGAATATCTGAAGATGAGTCTTCGTTATAATAAAATGAATATTCAGGCGCGAAACCTGCTTGGACTGGTTTATTTTGAGATGGGCGAGATCGTAAAGGCACTGAGCGAGTGGATCATCAGTAAGAGTATGCAGGGGAAGGACAATCCTGCAAATGATTACCTGACTGATATCCAGAAAAGCTCAGCGAGATTGGATACCATGTCCCAGACGGTGAAAAAATTTAACCAGTCACTGACTTACTGCAAAGAGGGCAATACAGATCTGGCACTGATCCAGATGAAAAAAGTACTTGCCCTGAATCCGAAGCTTGTAAAAGGACATCAGCTGCTGGCTTTGCTATATATGAAGGAAGAACGTTATGACCTGGCATTGCGTGCATTAAAAAATGCAAAAAAAATCGATGCCGGTGATCCAAATACGATGCGTTACGAAAAAGAATGCAGAGCGCATCTGACTGCAAACGGCAAAGTAAAACCGAAAGAAAAAGATACGGTAAGTTATCAGAGCGGCAACGATCTGATCATTCGTCCGGCAAAATTTACGGATAATACAGCTGTTTTATCTGTGATCAACCTGCTGGTGGGAGCTGCCATCGGTATCGCTGTGGTATGTTTCCTGATCGTACCGGGAATCCGGAAAAATGCAAATTCTAACACATCTTCTCAGCTTATCAAGGCAAATGAGACCATTGCCACCAGAGAGCAAAGCATCAAGAGTCTGGAAGATGAGATCGCAGGTCTGAAGCAGACCGTAGAAGATGCACAGACAGCGACAAGTTCCGCGGATCAGAAAAATCAGTCCTACGAGGAACTGTTAAATGCCTATGTGGCTTACGCGTCAGATGACCACGTAAAAGCAGGTGAGACACTGGCGAACGTAAACAGAGATTTGCTCAGTGAAAACGCACAGCAGATTTACGATAATATGCTGACAGACGTACAGAGTGCAATGATGGAAGCCGATATGAACGAAGCGATGAATCTGTATGAGCAGAAAGATTATAGCGGAGCCATCACAAAGCTGGAGTCCATCGTACAGTCCGACGAAGGATATCAGGAAGGTAAGGCAGCGTACTATCTGGCATTTGCGTATAACTATCAGAACGATGAGAGCAATGCATTGAAATGGTTCCAGATTGCAAGAGATAAAACAAATTCCTCCAGTGTACGCAACACCTGTAAGGAAATGATCGGCGATATGCAGAGCCGTGGAATTACCGTTCCGGGTGAAAGCCAAACTACGGATAATCAGTCCGATACGTCAGACGGAGATACCTCTGGCGACAACTCAGATAATAATGACTAACAGATCTTCTGGTTATGAAGTGAGATAAATGCTCCGCGAGGGCGCACATTGTCTGGGAGACAATGGTTTTGCGCCGACCGGAACGGAGTGTAGAGTGCAGTGATTCTGAAAAGAAGATGTCAGCTTGCGCTGACCAGAATCACGCACCAAGTCTCACGTGCGTTCGACTTGAATAATCTGATTTTAATGAAAATTAAATAAGTACTAAAAAAGTAGCAATATACGGAAGAGAACAAAGGAGACATACAAATGTTTTCCTAAGACACACGAAATGGTGTAGAAATCTTTTTCTGTATATTGCTTTTTTGTTGTGTAAATGGCAGCGTGTTTTTTCCCTCAGCTGCCTTAAAAAAGAAAATAAAAGGAGCCACAAAAACATGAACTGTGAATATCAGATCAAAGGAAATACCCTTCGCATCTACATCCCGAAGGAGTTAGACCACCATATTTCCGACAGTCTGCGGGAAGAAGCCGACCTGCTGACAGAAGCCTATTTTATCCGGAGTATTATCTTCGATTTTTCCCGTACCGAATGGATGGACAGTTCCGGCATCGGCGTCATCTTAGGACGGTACAAAAATATGAAATTCTCCGGCGGAACCGTTCGGGCAGAACATTTAAACGAACGAATGTATAAAATTTTTCATATGTCAGGGTTGGATGAACTGATTGCAGAGGAAGGAGAGCAGGAGTGATGGAACAGAGAAAACAGGAAGAATATGCAGAAGAAAACTGGATGCAGATCACATTTGCGGCAAAATCTGAAAATGAGGGATTTGCCAGAACCGCGGTGGCAGCATTTGTCAGCAGTCTTGATCCGACCATTGAGGAGTTGGCAGACATCAAGACGGCAGTATCCGAAGCGGTCACAAATTGTATCATTCACGGTTACAACCAGCGCGGCGGCACGATCTGGATGGCGGGAAGCCTGACCGGTCGTAAATTGCGGGTGTCCATTACCGATGAAGGCAGAGGCATCAAAGATATCAAGCAGGCGTTGGAACCGCTTTTTACCACGCGACCGGATCTAGAGCGTTCCGGCATGGGATTTTCCTTCATGGAAGCCTTTATGGATACCGTGGAAGTGGAATCCACACCGGGCAAAGGAACCCGGGTTTCTATGGAAAAAGAAATCAGGTAGTTACATATGGAGCAGGTGTTGGAGTATATTAAGCGCGCGCACCAGGGGGATAAAGCAGCACGGGATCTGCTGGTACAGAACAATCTGGGACTGGTCTGGAGCATTGTCCGGCGATTTTCCAACCGCGGATACGATCCGGAGGATCTGTTTCAGGTGGGGAGCATCGGTCTGTTAAAAGCAATCGACCGTTTTGATACGGATTATGAGGTAAAATTTTCAACTTATGCCGTACCGCTGATCATCGGAGAAATCCGCAGATATCTGAGAGACGATGGCATGCTGAAAGTCAGTCGTACCTTAAAAGAAGCTGCCTGGAAAGTCAGTCAGGCGGTGACGGAATGGCAGAATGAGTACGGTCGTGATCCGACATTGGAGGAACTTTCCGGGAAAACCGGAATGTCATCTGAGGAGATCGTGCAGTCGCTGGAAGCCAATACAGATGTGGATTCCCTTCACCGACCGGTTCCCGGAAATGAGGGAAAGGAGATCACACTTGGCGAACAGATCCGGGATCAGAAAAATCTGATTGAGCAGCAGGTCAACCACATTTTTCTGGAGCAATTGCTGGATACATTAGAGCCGGAAGAACGTCAGCTGCTTCAGCTTCGTTATGTAGAAGAAAAGACACAGTCGGAGGTGGCAAAACTGCTTGGAACGACGCAGGTTCAGATTTCCAGACGGGAAAAGAAACTGCTTGCGAAATTGCGGAATACGGTATAAAATGCGATACAGTCCTTCTTATTGATAAAAAAGTTTCGATAAAGTTTTGGGAACAAGCTTGCATAAAAGAAGTGAATGTAATAAAATATGCGTTAGCTCAAGCTAATCATTAAAATTGTATCAATAAGAGAAAAAGCATATACGGAGGATACCAATAGATGAAAAAAAGAAAACTGTTAATCGCACTTTTGTGTGGAGCCTTAGTCTGTCTGCCGCTGGCAGGTTGTAACAATAAAAACGGTGCGTCAGGAACGGACAGCTCTGTACAGAGTGAAGTTTCAGAAGATGCCGGAGAGCAGAACAGCTCAGACAGCAGTCAGGAATATACAAGCGATGTGTTTGCCATGGATACTTATATGACACTGACCGCTTATGGCGAAAATGCACAGGAAGCAGTAGAAGCGGGTATTGCTGAGATTCAGCGTCTGGACGATCTGCTGTCTACCGGAAAAGACACCAGTGAAGTCGCACAGATCAACGCAAACGGCGGTGGCGTACTTTCTGAGGATACCGATTATCTGGTAAAACGTGCCCTGGATATTTATCAGAGTACAAACGGAGCCTTTGATATCAGCATTTATCCGGTGATGCAGCTTTGGGGATTTACCACAGGAAATTTTGTAGTACCGAGTGAGTCTGATCTGGCAGCAAAACTTGCGCTGGTAGATGCGGGAAAAATCATATTAAGCGAAGAAAACGGACAGACAAGCATCAGTCTCCCGGAAGGCATGGAGATCGATCTGGGCGGAATTGCCAAGGGTTATACGTCCGGAAGAGTTATGGATGTGATGAAAAGCTATGGCATCAAGAGTGCAGTTATTAACCTTGGCGGAAACGCACACGTCCTTGGAAATAAAACCGATGGCAGTCAGTGGAAAGTCGGCATTCAGGATCCGGAGGATGAAAACGGATATCTGGGCGGCGTGAGCGTCACAGACAAAGCTATTATCACTTCCGGCGGTTATGAGCGCTACTTTGTAGATAAGGATACCGGTGTGAAATATCACCATATCATCGATCCGAAAACCGGTTATTCTGCCAACAACGGTCTGATCTCTGTGACGATCGTCAGTGCGGATAGCACACTGGCAGACGGATTATCCACATCTCTGTTTGTACTTGGCACAGAGGATGCCATTACTTATTGTGAGGAACATTGTGCAGAGGACGGATTTGACGCCATCATGGAAGATGAGGACGGCAAACTTTATATCACAGACGGCATTTATGACGATTTTATCAATATGAACAATAACAAAAATATTGAAAAAATCCAGACAAACTAGAGACAGGGCGGTAACGATATGAAAAAACAAAAGATATCTGCAAAAACAGTAGCTCTGATGGCAATGATGATCGCACTTGCCATGATCTTCAGTTATGTAGAAACCATGATCCCGATCAACTTCGGGATTCCGGGCGTAAAACTGGGACTTGCCAATTTGGTCATTGTGGCGGCAATCTACCTTTTTGGTGGGAAACAGGCATTTTTGATTTCCATTGTGCGAATCTTCTTAAGCGGATTCATGTTTGGAAATCTGGCATCCATCATGTACAGTCTGGCGGGCGGTCTGCTCAGTCTGGCAGTCATGCTCCTTTTGAAAAAAACAGACAAGCTGTCGATCCTTGCGGTCAGTGTCATGGGTGGTATCTGCCACAACATTGGACAGTTGATCGTGGCAATGCTTGTGGTGGAAAATCTGAAGCTGATTTTTTATGTTCCGGTACTTCTGATTTCCGGATTTCTTACCGGTCTGCTGATCGGTATCGTATGCAGAGTGATTCTTCCAGCAGTCAAACGGGCATACGAATCTGCAAGATAACAAGCTGTTTGCCTGGCGCTTAGTCAAAGGATATTCGCAATCCGCCTTCGCTACTTGCTCATAACCAAATAGCTGCTTCGCAGCTTATCAGAAGGGGCTTGCACCCCTCCTGATACAAGCAAGTCCCTACCCCTGCTTATTGCTTTTCGCAATTGAAGCAGGGGACTTCCTTGATTTGGTTAAAAACGTATATGCAGGTAAATAGATTCCAACTGTAAGCAGGATTTTTACCAGGACTTACCAGAACTATTGAGAAAAAACGGAGGAAATTGCACAAAAATTCTCAATAGTGACAGTTATTGAGAAAATAGAGAAAAATGATTTGATTTAAAAAAAAAGTGATGCTATGATAACGTGCGTTAGAAGATGCTAATGTACGATATCATGGCATTTTTTATTTGCGAGAATGTGTGAAAGCACATTTTCCTGTAGTCTTTGCCGGAAAAATCCGGTAAAGCACAAAGTGTTTCCAACAATCATGTGAAAGCAATGTTATAAAAGGTCAGGAGAGAGACTATGAAGAAAGATAAGAAGACGGAAGTTGATCTGGAAAATCTGGATCCGAAGAATCAGAAAAAGAAGATAAACTTAAGTACCATGGCGCCGGCATTATCCGCGCTGCTGGTAGTAGCCTGCGCAGGCGCATCCGTGGCAGCTTACTCACCAAAAGTATATGCGGTACAGAAACCATCCCCAAAGACAGAGAGCGCTGATACAACTGCGGAGGATACTGCAGAAGAAACGGCTCTGGAAGGTCAGGTATTTGATCTGCCGGATGGCATTTATGAAGGAACCGGAACCGGTTTTGCAGGAAAGATTACAGTTGCGGTAGAGATTAAAGATAAAAAAATTGTTGCGATTACGGTTCTGAATGTAGAAGCGGACGATGCAGCATTTTTCAATCGTGCCAAAGGAGTCATTGACCGGATCATTCAGTCCCAGAATTTGGATGTGGATGTCGTATCCGGAGCAACTTACAGTTCCAGAGGTATCATCAGTGCGGTTAAAAATGCTCTGACCGGTGAGAAGGACAGTGGAAAAACAGCGGAAAATCCGGGAAAAGGAGAAGGTTCTACAACTGTGGCAGAAGTTGCAGATGCAGCAGCTTACAAAGATGGAACCTATTACGGAAGTGCGACCGGTTTTGCAGGTCCGATCAAAGTAAAAGTTGTGATCAGCGGTGGTAAGATTGCGTCCATCGAGATCGTATCCACTTCTGACGGCAGCAGCTATATTTCCAAAGCATCTGCCATTACCGGGAAAATCGTATCTTCTCAGAGCACGAATGTAGATACTGTGTCCGGAGCAACTTACAGTTCCGTAGGTATCATCAATGCGGTTCGTAACGCATTGGCACAGGCGGCAGTAGACGGAAGCACAGTACCGGTATCCACAGAAAATACAGAGCAGAACAATCAGCAGAATCAGTCTGCGCCGACACCATCTGTATCCGGAAATTTCCCGTATCCGGATGGAACTTATTATGGAACCGCAGAAGGATATCTGGGAGATGTCAAGGTAGCTATCGTGCTGAAAAATCATACGATCCAGTCCGTACAGATTCTGGAAAATGAAGACGATGCGGCATTTTTCAATCGTGCCCGTGCAGTGGTCAATAATATTGTGAAAAATCAGACAACAGGTGTAGATGTTGTGTCCGGAGCAACCTACAGCTCTAACGGTATCATCAACGCGGTTAAAGCAGCGCTGGAGTCTGCGAAAGCAGCAGCAAATCCGTCTAACGGAAATAATTCCAATAATGGAAACCAGAATAATAACAATTCCGGAAATAACAATGGCAATACCGGAAACAACAATAACAGTAATAACAACGGAAGTACAGAGAAGCCGGATGATTCCAACACAAATGCTCCGACTTATTATGCCGATGGCAGTTATACAGTGACTGTAAAGTGTGAGCCAGATGAAAGTGAGGATTTTGATGCTTACAATCTGACTGCTACGATTACTGTAAAAGGCGATAAGATTACGGCAATCAGTAATGTTTCTGGTGATGGAGACAGCAGCAATGACAGATACATTAACTGGGCTGCAAATGGAAGATCCAATAATGTTGGTATTATTAGCCAGATCATCGGTCTTGCAACCATTGATATGTCAAAAGAAAATGCAGAAACAACCATGAATGAAGCGATTGCGAATGTGGATGTGGTTTCCAGAGCAACCTGTTCTTCCCAAGCATTGAAAGATGCATGCAAAGAAGCCTTAAATCAGGCGCGTGCAAAATTTTTGAAGCAGAAAGATGATCAGAAAAATCTGGCAGATGTGAAAATGCCGGATGGAACTGATGAAACTGGTAACGCAGATACAGAACTGACAGATCCGGAAAACGATCCGCAGGAGGCAGCACAGGAACAGCTCCTGGAGACAGAATAAGTAAAGGATAGAAACAGGAAAATATGAAAAAGTTTATGATTCGTATTGTCAATGTATGTATGATCGTAGCGGCATTGTTTGGCTACAATCACGTTACGTTGGCGCATGAAAAGATTGATGCGGAAGCAAAAGCAGAAGCAGACCGTCAGAGTGCGGAGCTTGCTGCGGAAGCTGGCGTAAACGGCGGCAATTATACAGATGGAACATATCAGGGAACGGCCACAGGATTTGGCGGTGATATTACCGTGGAAGTAACCATTGCAGATGGCAAGATCACAGACGTAGAGATTTTGTCTGCAGAAAAAGAGGATAGTGCTTATCTGACCATGGCAAAAGATATTATTCCGGAAATCATAGACGCACAGAGTGCAGATGTAGATACGATCAGTGGCGCAACGTTCAGCTCCACCGGTATCAAAAATGCGACGGCACAGGCGCTTGAGAAAGGCGGTACCAATTAGTGAAACAACCGAATAAAAAGACCATGAAAAAAATTCATGTGTGGGTGCGGGCAGTGATACAGTTATTGTATTTTCTGTTTATTCCGTCTGCCTATACAGCGGCGTTTAACGGCGTCAAATACATTTTTACCCAGATGGGAGCAAAAACACATCTGGAGGTGACTTCCTTTGTGGCAGCATTGATCGTGCTGTGTGTATACACAATCGTGTTTGGCAGATTCTTCTGTGGATTTGCCTGTGCTTTCGGAAGTTTGGGTGATGCAGTGCGGGCACTTTATGTGTTTATCTGCAAAAAACTGAAAAAGAAACCGATCACCATGAAAGCGGCAGTTGTGAAAAAACTGCAGGTAGTGAAATATTTCGTGTTGGCGATCATCGCTGTGACATGTTTTACGGGTGTATACAGCAAGGCGAAGGGATTCAGTCCGTGGGATGTATTTTCCATGCTGCATGCGCGTAATTTCAAATTGGGTGGCTATACCCTTGGCGTGGTACTTCTGGTGCTGATCGTTATTGGCATGTGCTTTCAGGAACGGTTTTTCTGCCGTGTTCTGTGCCCGATGGGAGCAGTATTTTCTATTCTGCCGGTATTGCCGTTTTCTAACTTGCGCAGAGACCGGTCTGAGTGTATCAAGGGATGCCGGGCTTGTACGATGAAGTGTCCGTCGGATATTGAGCTGGCGCCAGATACGGCACCGGAATTGTCAGGAGATTGTTTTCAGTGTCAGAAGTGTATTGATACCTGCCCGAAGGGAAATATACATACGGGGATTCTTGCACTGAAAGGCAATGAGATCTGGTATACGGTGCTTCGTGCCGTAATTTTACTGATACTGTTCAAGTTTGTCGGTTTATAAATAAAAGAAAAATGGAGAAATTTATCTCACTCACTAGACGTTCACTACCTTCGTTTCACGGCGGTTTCATCGCGCTCGTTCTCGACTCCTATAAAAGCTGGTCGTCTCCCACTCGCGCAAAACCTTGTGAAACTCAGTCGTTCGCTTAATCGTTCGTTGAGATAAATTTCTCCATTTTTCATTTACGTTTTGAAGAACCGATAGTGTATATTTTAAACAAAAAACGAAAATGAGAAAGAAATTCAATAACGAAAAAGTTGAAAAAAGCTGTTGACAAATCCAAAGTTGTAATGATATAGTAACTGTCGTTAGGAAACACTAATAAAACACTAATAAAACACAAAACCAAATATTGAAATTCACGGTACAGAGTAACATCTGGTCGTGGACTTGGTAGAGACTTCTCCCGCATGCGGCACAGGACGCATACATGGGTGGAGTCTATTTTTTTGCAATAATTCGGAGCCAGGCAAATTTACAAGGGCAGGTACGAATCATCGCAAAGAAGGAAAAGGAGGATAACATGAAGAAGAGAAGAGAGTTTCTGACAAAAGCATTAGCTGGAGCCATGGTGGTAGCAATGACAGCCGGAACAATGCCGGTGAGCGCTCTTGCAGCATCCAGTGTAACAAAGACAAAAGATGGCACTTACACAGGAACCGCTACGGTTGTAGCAGATGAGGATGAGGATTTCACAAATTATCCGATCAGTGTAGATGTGACCGTTGCCGATGGCAAAATCACAGATGTAGCTTTTTCAGAGGAAAATCAGTTTTATGTAGATGGTGCAGATAGCACCGAAATAAAGAAAAATAAAAAGCTCTCAACGGAGGCGATGACAGAATTAAAAGATAAAATTATCGCCCAGAATGGTACTACTGGTGTTGACGCAAAATCTGGAGCAACATGCACATCAAAGGCAATGCTTGCAGCAGTAGATAGTGCTATTAACGAAGCACCAGAAGCAGTTAAAGTAAAATACGTGACCATGAACGTACCGTACACAGACTTTTACGCAGCTTACAATCTGACAGACAAAGCTGTTTGGCAGGTTGAGAATGGTTTAGATGCTGTTTCCACAGCGACAACCAATAAGTTTAAAGGCACAACAGGTCTTGCAAAAGGAACCTACAACAACGGTAAATATATCATGGGCGTGACCATGGCAGTTGCAGTTCCGGAAGAGACTTACGAAGCACTGAAAGCAGAAAATCTGACAGCGAATGACAATTATTACATGACAGATCTGGATACCGCTCCGGCAGCATTCAGCACCATGACAGTCAATGCAGATGGAACATACAGCTTCAGCAAACTTCAGGAAGCATCTGTTTCCGGCAACTATATCACAGTTGGAGAACTTGACCTGAATGCAGGTTACGGTGATTATCAGGTTACACTAGACGGACTTGGAACAGACGGCACTTTAAAAACAGGTGAGAATGAGACAACACCATATACCCTTTACGGAGCAATCCTGAATACCACAGAGGGAAAAACTTATGGAATGACTTGTCTGGAAAATCTGTGGCTTGGAACAAAGAGACCGGATGTGGAGATCGCGTGGTCCATCAAAGAAGGTCAGGGCCTGAAACGTGGACATGGCGCAGGCGATGAGTTTTATCAGTTCAGCGATATGAATGGTGCAACTTTAAAGAGCATCACATTGATTACAGATCTTGGAACTATTGAAGTGCCTTGCGGTGAGAACGGTCTGGAACTGACAAAATATTATGCAGGTGATCTGAGTAATTTACAGTATGCCATCGATAATGATTCTACAGAGCTGAGCATCAGTGGTATTCCCTCTGATTTGGAAAATGTGAAAATTTCTGTATCCGGTGGTCTTGCAACAAATGCTGAAATCAAAGACGGAAAAGTAACACTGAAAAAAGCACCGGAGGCAGGGACAACCTACACACTGACTATCAGCAGTTCAAATTATCCGGAAATTACAAGAACAATGTCCACACCAATTGTAGCAGATCAGGTGACAGAGCTTCAGAAATGGGTAGACAAAGCAAAAGCAACAAACGGATATGAGAACAATGCGGATTTGAAAGAGCATGTAGCAGAAGCGGAAGAAATGATCGCAAATAAAGAAGCGGCATCTGCAGACGCAGCAGAACTGATCAGTGAGCTGACAGAAAAAGTCAAAGCAACTTACTCAACTGTGGAAATGGAAGCGACTGTAAAAGGTAATTACATTGGAATCGCATTGAAAAATGTATCTCTGGAAGACCTGGAGAATCCGACTTATACATTATCTGTTCGCCAGGGAAGAGGAAGTGTAACGGTAGCAGAAGGCAAGTTAGATGCACTGGATCTTACACTGGAAAAAGAACTGACAGCAGGAACGGAATATACACTGACCATCGTAAGTGATAATTATCAGGATGCACAGATCAAAGTTACAGCAGAAGAAGCAGAAGCAGATTACAGTAAAGTATACGATGCAATTGACGCAATTCCGGATGATCTGAGTGTTTACACAGAGGAGAGTGTTGCAAACTTGCAGAAAGTACTGGAAACGGTTGATTACAGTAAGAAAGTAAGTCAGCAGTCAGAGGTAGATGCTTATGCAAATGCAATCATAGAAGCAACAGCAAAACTTGAGAAAAAAGCAGTAACTCCTGTAGCTCCGACACATGCAGACGGACTTGCAAATGAGAAAGCTTCTGATGGAAACTGGTACTATTATGTAAATGGAAAAGTTGCAACAAATGTGACAACTGTTGCTAAGAACGTAAACGGCTGGTACTATGTAAAGAATGGAAAAGTAGATTTCTCAGCAAATACTGTAGCAAAAAATGAGAATGGCTGGTGGATTATCCGCGGTGGAAAAGTAGACTTCTCAGCAAATACCGTAGCGAAGAATGAGAACGGCTGGTGGTACATCCGAGGAGGAAAAGTAGACTTCTCAGCAAATACCGTAGCCAAGAACGAAAATGGCTGGTGGAAGATCACAAACGGTAAAGTGGATTTCGGTTACACAGGCATTGCAAAAAATGAGAATGGCTGGTGGAGAATCGTAAACGGCAAAGTTGATTTCAACTGCAACAGCGTAGAGAAAAACGAAAATGGCTGGTGGTATCTCCGTGGCGGTAAAGTAGACTTCTCCTACACAGGAGTAGCAAAAAACGAAAATGGCTGGTGGAGAATTGAAAACGGAAAAGTGAACTTCAACTTTACCGGAATCGCAAGCAACCAGAACGGATCCTGGTATTTACAGAACGGAAAAGTGAATTTCAACTATAACGGAAAAGTAAAATATAATCATAAAACTTATACGATCCGTGGAGGAAAAGTCGTAAAATAACAAAAAGATATTATGGTAAATTACAGACAGATTTTCAGTTGCTTTTCACTTGAGCAAGTAGCGAAAGCGGATTGCGAATGTCTGCTTTACTTCTGAAATTTATCAAAAATGAAAGAGAGTAAATCTTAAAACAGGGATTTACTCTCTTTTTGATGTTAAGAGAAAAGATTATCAATAAACATGGTTAATGAGAAAAGACGTTCGATATTAATGAGAAAGTATTTCAATAAAAGGGAATGTGAAAAAAGTGTGTTGACGTTAACTGAAACTAATGCTATCATAACCGCCGTTAGATAGTGCTAATGGAAATTGTTCATTGCTAAGATGAGTTAGAGAAAAAAGTTTGTTGGTACAATCGGATGATATTTTTGATTTTGAAAATGAAAAATATAAGGAGGAATTTATGAGAAGAAAGAAACTTTCAATGAAAGTAGTAGCAGCAATTCTTGCAGCAGCTACATTTATGAGCACCTACCCGACTGCTGCATTTGCAGTAACCAAAAGTCAGGTAGCGGCAGATGGCGTAAATAATGCAACTACACATGTAGAATCAGATGACGAGTGGAACAGTTATGATGTGACTGTCGGAGTGACTGTGGAGGACGGAAAATTTAAAGAATTTCTGGTAACTCCGACGAATGGATATGAGGCATCGGGAGATTTTGGAAGTAAAACATATTTTGAAAAAGCAGTGAATGGAACAACAAAAAAACCGGATATGGGAATCAAAGCTCTGGTTGGACAGCCGGCAACACAGGAAAGTATTGATAACTGGTTTACTGCAAATGGATATGATACAAAATCAGGTGCTACAATTACAAGAACAGCAGTAAAAGATGCTGCAAAAGAGGCTCTTTCTAAATTTGAAGAAGCAAAGAAAGAGGATGTGAAACAGGAAGCTTATGTTCTGATGAACATTCCATATGCAGCATTTTATGCAGCAGAGGGTGATTCCGATGTAGATGCAGTTTCATCCGCAACAAAGATGAAAACCAGAGCATCCTTGGCAGCCGGTTCCTATCATGTAAACAATGACGGATCAGATATCAGTGGTATCACATTCCCTGTAAAAGTAAGTGATCTGGCAGCATTGACAGGAAAATATACGCAGATTACAGATGAGAGTAAAGTTGAGATTACTACAAGTATCAAGGGAAAAGAGTCTACCACAACTTATGTGGGAAAAGATGCATTGTTTGAAAGTGCAGATTACTCCTATTATGTACTCAGCGAAGCTCCATCTTACTATAAAGAGCTTACTGTAAACAAGGACGGAGCACTCAGCTTTGGAGCAGTGAAGACATCTTCTGCAACAACGTTAGATAATGCAAACGGTACATTATCTACTTCTACGAAATATGGTGATTATCAGCTTGATATCGAAGGACTTCCGAAAAATATCAATACGGTATACGGTGTCACAATCAGCACAAAAGAGGGTGACAGCTACGGATTACGTCATGTGGAGAATATCTGGAAAAAAACAGAACTCGCATGGAGTACGGGATTTGTAACAGAGTCACATGGCTGCCAGCTTTCTTATGCAGACTATGTATCCATGATGGGACAGACTATCAATAATGTTACTTATTACACAGATGCCGGTGTATATAACATCCCAATGAACCAGTATGTTCCGGTAAAATTTGCAAATACAGTAGCAGTTGAGAATGCTTCTGCTGATGCAGGAAAGACAACAGTAGCTATTACAGGATTGCCATCTGATTATGATGCGGTATACAGTGTGGACGGACTGAATAATGTTTCTGTAAAAGATGGTGTATTAAGCTTTGATAAGAGTGCTGCAGTTGGACAGTATACTTTGAAAATTACAGATAAGAGTGGTAAATACGCAGATCTTTCTGCAACATTTGAACTGACAACAGACAAAGCAGTAGCAGCCTATGACAATGCAAGTGACAGTCTTGTTGCTGCAAAAGATGCAGCAGCAGATGATCTGAGTGCTTACATTAAAAATATTAAAAGTGTCAATGTAAATGGCAAAGATTATGCTGCATCCGGAAAAAAATCTGTTACGATCATCAACAAAGACGGCTCTTTAAATGAGTCAGCAACTCCGTTTAAAGATGCAAAGCCGGGAGATGAGTTTACTGTTTCTGTAAAAGCAACCGGATATGCAAATGATTTCACATTTACTTATGTAGTTCCGGAATACACTTATGTATATGCATCTCTTTCTTATGCTGAGTATTATGCAGCAGAGAATGTTCAGAATGCAGGATCTACATTATCTTCTGATACAATGGATACAAACGGTGAGTATGATAAAGGCGCATTTGACGTTGTTACCCGTGCGACAGCAAACCACGGTCTCCACAGAGGAAGTTTCCAGCAGGATGTCGTGATCTATGACACAGATGGAAATGAGTATGAGCCAGTTTCCTGGACAGATGCAAATACCGCAATTTTAAAAGATGGAAAGACACTTGTAAAAGCATCTGACAGAAAAACAGGTATTACGACATTAACAGTAGATGGAAAAACTGCTACATACGATCATTATGTGATCAAAGGAATCAAATATGTTCCGGTAAAAGTAAAAACAAAAAATCTGGAAGCGTTCAAAAAAGCTTACAGTGTAGTAGAAAATGGTGAAAAACTGTCTGGCGGATATTCTGAGAATAATCTGAAGAGTTATGAAGCAGTTGCAGCTGTAGATGCCAATACAAATGGCCTGAAAACTGTTTCCATGAGTGCAGACGGAAGCTTCAGTTTTGGAGCAGCAGCAATTGGCACAACATCCGGATTGAAAGATACGGAATTAAAGACAGCAGACACAGCTAAAATGGGTGTAGAAGTTGTAAGCAGCAGCAAATTTGGTGATTTTCTCCGTGTGGATCTGACTGAGAACTATGGTGATCTCGGAGCAGCAATGCAGTCTGTAGAGTGGACATATTATGGTAATGGCGATAAAGCTATTGCAACATATGGAACAAAATTTGCAGCGGATAACTGGATGCATAAAATGATGGGAATTCAGCTCGGACTGACAGATTCCTTAAGATGCCAGCTTCCGGAAGGAACTGACGGAACAGGAAAATGGGTAGTGACTATTCATGCACTTGGTTATGCAGATACAAATGTAGAAGTAAATGTGACTGCAGATGATATTCATACTGCAACACCGGTAAGTGACACAAGCAAACTGGAAGCAGCAATCAAAGCAGCAGAAGCTTTGAATAAAGACGATTACACAGAAAAAACCTGGAGTGATCTGGAGGCAGAACTGAAAGAAGCACAGGACGATCTTGCAAATGCTGCAAAAGGCAAAACAAGTCAGGAAAGCGTAGATGAGTCTACAGCACATTTAAATGCAGCTATTGCAGCTCTTGAAAAAGCAAACAAATTTACAGGTCTTGCAAACTCCAAAGCAGCAGACGGAAACTGGTACTATTATGTAAATGGCGAGATCGCTACAAACGTAACAACAGTTGCTAAGAACGTAAACGGCTGGTGGTATGTAAAGAACGGCAAAGTTGATTTTAAAGCAAACACAGTAGCTAAAAATGAGAATGGCTGGTGGCTCATCCGTGGTGGTAAAGTAGACTTTTCCGCAAACACCGTAGCTAAGAACGAGAACGGCTGGTGGATTATCCGCAATGGTAAAGTAGATTTTTCCGCAAATACAGTAGCCAAGAACGAGAACGGCTGGTGGAAGATCACAAACGGCAAAGTAGATTTCTCCTACACAGGAGTAGCAAAAAATGCAAACGGCTGGTGGAGAATCGTAAACGGTAAAGTAGATTTCAACTGCAACAGCGTAGAGAAAAACGAGAACGGCTGGTGGTACATCCGTGGCGGTAAAGTAGATTTCTCCTATACGGGAGTAGCAAAAAACACAAACGGCTGGTGGAGAATTGAAAACGGTAAAGTAAACTTCAATTTCAACGGTATTGCACAGAACAGCAACGGCTGGTGGTACATCAAAGGTGGTAAAGTAGATTTCTCTTACAACGGAACTGTTAAATCAAACGGTAAAACTTATAAAGTTGTAAATGGAAAAGTAAGAGTATAATAAGCGTCTTTACTTACTAAGCAAATGAATTAAAAATCCGGTTTCGGGAATTTCCCGGAGCCGGATTTTTTGTGTAAATTAGTAAAAAGTTGCTTATAACACTTGACGTACAGTTTCCTGTACAATATAATATAAGTACAGAAAACCGTACGGAGGTGAAACATTATGTTAGCTGTTAATTATACAAATTTAAGGGATAACATGAAAAGTTACATGGATCAGATAACTGACGATTATGAAACAATGATTGTTACAAGAAAAAATAACAAAAATGTTGTGATGATGTCAGAGGAAGCATATAACAATCTGATGGAAAATATTTATGTTATGGGAAATAAGGCTAATTATGACTGGTTGATGGAGTCTAAGGCTCAGCTGGAAGGAAAGAAATTTTCATCTCATGAGCTGTCTGAGGTAGAAGAGAATGAATAAAGTATTTACAGATAATGGATGGGCAGATTATGTTTACTGGCAGACCGAGGACAGAAAGACCTTGAAAAAAATTAATAATCTGATTAAAGATATTGATCGGAATGGAAATGAAGGAATTGGTAAGCCAGAACCATTGACAGGAACATTATCTGGATATTGGAGTAGAAGAATCAATGATAAGGATCGTCTGATTTATAAGATTGATGATACAACGATTTATATTTTGGCTTGCAGATATCATTATAGTGATAAGTAAATGCGTCAGCAGATTAAAAATCTGCTGGCGTTTTTACTTGAAAATTTCTTGACAGTGCATATGAAAATTGATAATATAACAGTGTTATATAACACTGTTATAAAAAGGGACAGTGAAAAAGAGGCGGAAAAGGAGATGAGAAATTTGGAAGAAAGTGCAACACAGCAGAAAATTTTGGAAGCGGCAAAACAGGAATTTTTGGAAAAAGGATTTCAGGGTGCTTCCCTTAGAAATATTGTAAAAACCGCAGGCGTGACGACCGGGGCTTTTTATGGATACTATTCCAATAAAGAAGCATTATTCGCGGCATTAGTGGAAGAACATGCGGCGGCTGTCATGGGCTGTTTTATGCAGGCACAGGATAATTTTGAACAGCTTTCAGGCGAGGAGCAGAGTGAACATCTTTCGGATGTAGCCGGTTCCTGTATGGAATGGTGTGTGGACTATATGTATGATCATTACGATGCGTTTAAGCTGATTCTTTGCTGTTCAGAGGGAACGCCTTACGCACATTTTATTCATAACATGGTAGAGGTGGAAGTGGAATCTACTTACAAATTCATGGATCAGATGCGCCGCATCGGTAAAGAAATCAACGAGATCGATCCGGAGATGTGTCATATGCTCGCCAGTGGAATGTTCGGCAGTATGTTTGAACTGATCGTGCATGACATGCCACGGGAGAAAGTACATGAGTATGTGCGTCAGCTGCGGGAGTTTTATACCGCTGGCTGGATGAAAATATTTGGATTTACAGATTAATAGATTACAGAAACAGTGAGAATAAATTTGTAAATCCTGTTTTTTTACAGGCAGGTTAGCTTTTACTAATGACAATTTACTATCAATAAAAATAAAATGAAAGATAGAAGGAGGGAGTTTGGTGAAAAAAGAGAAGAAACCATCAAATCTACAGCGTCTGATGGGTTATGCAGGTTCTTATCGATACCTGACATACATATCCTGGGTGCTGTCTGCGGTCAGTACAATTTTAGCATTGTTTCCGTTTATTTTTATCTGGCGGCTTATTCGTGAAGTGCTGCAGGTCATGCCCGATTACAGCAAAGCGCAGCACATCAGCTTTAACGGCTGGATGGCAGTGATTTTTGCGCTGATTTCCATGCTGATCTACATTGCGGCATTGTTTTGTTCCCATAAGGCAGCGTTCCGTGTGCAGGCAAATCTGCGAAAAGAAATGATGCATCACATTATGGAGCTTCCAATTGGATTTACCGGTGAATGCGGAAGCGGCAGACTGCGCAAGATCGTAAATGAGACAAGTGCTTCCACGGAAACTTATCTGGCGCATCAGCTGCCGGACAAAGCCGGGGCGATCGTGACACCGATTGCGTTGCTGATCATGCTGCTTGTATTTGACTGGCGGCTGGGGCTGCTCAGCTTACTTCCGGTTGTGGGCGCTTTTCTGGTGATGAGTTCCATGACGGGAAAAGAAATGCAGCGCAAAATGAAAGAATATCAGGATTCTCTGGAAGATATGTCCAACGAGGCTGTGGAATATGTCAGAGGAATTCCGGTGGTAAAAACCTTCGGACAGTCGGTATTTTCTTTCCGCCGTTTTCGGACAGCCATTGACAATTATCAGAAATGGGTCATTTCTTATACGAAGGACCTGCGTCTGCCGATGATGGGCTATATGACCATGATCAACGCGGTATTTGCACTTCTGATCGTGGGAGCCATGATTTTTACGAGACACGGTGTGACACCGGAATTTCTGCTGAATCTGCTGTTTTACATTATCATCACTCCGATCATTACGGTAACGCTGAACAAGATCATGTATTCCAGCGAAAATGAGATGGTAGTGACTGACGCATTACAGCGTATGGACGCCATTTTTCAGAGTGCTCCATTGCCGGTAGCAGATCAACCGAAGACTGCAAAGGATGCTTCTATTGAGCTGGATCACGTAACGTTTGCTTATCAAAATACAGAAAAAAATGTGTTAAGAGACATCAGCATGACGATTCCGGCGGGAAGTCATGTGGCACTGGTTGGACCTTCAGGAAGCGGAAAATCCACACTGGCAAGCCTGATCGCACGTTTCCATGATGTTTCAAAAGGCGAACTCCGTATCGGAACCGTTCCGGTAAAAGAGATTGCAGAAAAAGAGCTGATGAACACGGTTTCGTTCGTATTTCAGGATTCTCATTTGCTGAAAATGTCCATTTTGGAAAATGTGCGTCTTGGAAAACCGGAGGCAACAAGAGAAGAAGTATTGCAGACATTGCACGAAGCGCAGTGTGACGATATTCTGGCAAAATTCCCGGAGGGCGTGGATACGGTGATCGGAGCCAAAGGTGTGTATGTATCCGGCGGCGAGGCACAGCGTATTTCCATCGCGCGGGCAATGCTGAAAAATGCGTCCATCCTGATTTTGGACGAGGCAACCGCCTTTGCAGATCCGGATAATGAAGTGCGTGTACAGGAAGCCTTTGCGCGGTTGTCCAATGGCAAGACACTGATCATGATCGCGCATCGTCTGTCAACGATCGTCAATGCAGACTGCATTTATGTTATCAAGGACGGAACTATCGACGCACAGGGAACTCATGCACAGCTTTTGGAGCAGCAGGGACTGTACGCGGACATGTGGCAGGAATACAATCGAGCCGCACAGTGGAAGGTAGGTGAAAAAGATGCTTAATTTTTTACAACATAAATATGCACTGTCGGAAAAAGGTGCAAAAGATATGTGTAAGGCATTTGCGGCGTGTACGGTAAGTTATCTGGTGCAGATGCTTCCTGTCATGATGCTGATGTTCCTTGTGCGGGATCTGCTGACACATCAGACGCTGGCAGGCAGAGGCGTCTTTTATGCCGTTGGAATCATCATCTGTCTGGGTTTGATTTTTTGCGTGACTGCAATTCAGTACAATGCGACGTTTTTTGCCACATATGAAGAAAGTGGTGTGCGCCGCATCACTCTGGCAGAAAAACTGCGTAAATTGCCGTTATCTTTTTTCGGAAAAAAAGATCTGGCAGATCTGACCAGTGTGATCATGGCAGATGGCGCAACACTGGAAACCGCGTGCTCCCACTGGATTCCGGAGCTGGTTGGTTCCTTCATTTCCACATTTCTCATTGCCATTGTGCTGTTTGTATTTGACTGGCGGCTGGCAATTGCGAGTTTGTGGGTACTTCCGGTGTCCTTTGGGATTGTGCTCAGTTCTTCCGGTGTAATGCGTAAAAAACTGGAAAAACAGCAGAAAGTGAAAATGGACTGCGCGGACGGGATTCAGGAGTGTCTAGAAACATTACGTGACCTGAAAGCAAACAATGCGCAGGCGCGTTATATGGAAGAATTAGACCGCAAAATTGATGCAGTGGAGCATCAGACCTGGATTACAGAGATGGGAAATGCAGTGTTTAATGGTTCTGCCCGTATGGTTTTGAAATTCGGTATCGCAACGACTGCGCTGGTTGGTGGAATTTTGCTGGCAGGTGGAAAAATAGATGTGCTGAATTATTTTGTGGCATTGCTTGTGGTATCAAGAATTTATGATCCGCTGACCACGTCTCTGGATAATCTGACGGCGATTCTGGCAACGGATATTCCGTGCCGACGCATGGATGAGATTTTGTCCGGTGAGGAACAGACCGGTGTTGAGACATTGTCCAATCAGGGCTGTGATATTCAGTTCGAGCATGTAGCTTTTTCCTATAATAAAGGTGAAAAAGTGTTGCAGGATGTGTCCTTTACGGCAAAACAGGGTGAAGTAACGGCACTGATCGGGCCATCCGGCGGTGGAAAAACAACGATTTCCCGTCTGGCTGCCCGTTTCTGGGACGTGGACAGCGGAAAGATTACTGTTGGCGGCATGGATGTCTCCAAAGTTGATCCGGAAACGCTGATGTCCCTGTATTCTATCGTATTTCAGGATGTAACGCTGTTTAACAACACGATCATGGAAAATATTCGTATCGGTAAAAAAGATGCCACGGATGAGGAAGTTCTGGCAGCGGCAAAACTGGCACACTGTGATGAATTTGCAGAAAAAATGCCGGATGGCTATCAGACCATGATCGGAGAAAACGGAAGTGCACTTTCTGGAGGTGAACGCCAGCGAATTTCCATTGCAAGAGCATTTCTGAAAGATGCACCGATCATTTTACTGGATGAGGCTTCTTCTTCATTGGATGTGGAGAATGAATCCCTGATACAGGCATCGCTTTCCAAACTGATCCAGAACAAGACCGTTCTGATCATTGCACACCGGATGCGTACTGTGGCTGGTGCAGACCGAATTGTTGTGTTGAAGGACGGTTATGTGGTGCAGAACGGAAGACCGGCAGAACTGGCAAAAGAGGATGGCATTTATCATGATATGATTCAGGCACAGTTGCAGTCCGAACAGTGGAAGATCTGATGAATTTATAAATATACTATTTTGTGCCTGAAAACTGAAAAATTAAATAACATGAAAAAAATAAATTTTCAGAGCTATTTGTAAAATGTAATAAATGTTCGTTATTATATGAAGTAACTGAAATACATTTAATGAAAATTGCTCAGCTCTGAATAATAAATAAAAATCGCTCCATACTAACAGCAAAACAAAGTCATATAAACCAAATGTTTATAGTCTGGAAGGAGGAAATTTACATGTGTTGTAAATTGATGAAAAAGTGTTGCTGTTTAGTAGTGATCGCCATGATCGCGGGAGCGGTTTTTTATTTTTTGTGCGGGTTAAAAGGAGAGGACATGTACGAAGAAGGGAGTTTTGGAAAAAAGATGCAGGACAAAAAGAAAAAAGTAAAACAGGCGTGTGGCTGTATGAAAGAACAGGGCGAAGACATTGCAAAAGAACTGAAATTTGCGGCGGAATATTCTGCGGATGAAATGAAGGACAGCTGGAAACATGCGGGAGAGGCAGTGCGTCACGCAGCTAATGAAATCAAAGAGGATATGTCTGAGATGAAAGAATCCGCGCAGGCGGTTTTTGAAGACGCGGCGGAGGAATAAAAAGTAAGAATGAAACAGAGCACATGTGTTTTTTCTAAGTTAAGGGAGTTTCGGCTTTTTTTGTAAAAATAATGGGCTGTAAATGTATTCTCAGTCATAAGAATCTGTTTTGATGGAAAGGAAATATATGGGTGCTTCGGGACAGACATTATATCTGAAGATGGAACAAAATTGTATTGTATATGAACGCAGTGTGAAACTGCAGGATATCGCATCGGTGGAGTGCACCGATGTGGGTATCCGCCGTCAGGTGCTGCAGGAGCAGATTTATCATTTTCAGGGAAAGAAAAAGAGCAGCTTCGTGCAGGTTTTTTCTGTTTTATATATTATCCGGAAAATTCATGAAAAATATCCAACTCTGGAAATTGAAAACATTGGTGAGCCGGATTTTGTCATTCGTTATGTGCCTGATCCGGAAAAGAAAGCAGTGCAGTATTTCAAAACGGCGATCGTGTGCGTGATCCTGTTTTTCGGGGCAGCATTTACAATCATGACGTTCATAGAGGACGTGTCGGTTTCAAAGGTATTTGCCGCATTGTATACACGGGTGACAGGGCAGACATACACTGGTGTTAGTGCACTGGAAATTTGTTTTTGTATTGGGCTGGCGATTGGAATCATGGTCTTTTATAATCATGTCGGACATAAGAAAATCACGGATGATCCGACCCCGATTCAGGTGGCAATGCGTAAGTATGAACAGGATGTGGATACGACGTATATTGAAACCAGCAGTCGCAAAGGGAAGAATTATGATGTGTAAATATATTAATAAGCGCGGATAATTTAAAAATTTGTATAGTTGAGAAATAGATCAGTACGTGGATTTGATTTATATTTTGCTATAAATTTAGCAGGATTAGAATGACGAAAAAATTATCTTATACGTTGTGTAATAAAAAGTAATATCAGGAAGAAGGAAAGTGCAAGATGTGGGGCTATCAAATTGTATTAGGAATATTGGGTCTGCTATTTGGCATTGGTGTCGCAGCTGGTGTCTTTGCACTGGTAGCAAGTCTAGGCATGGTGCCGCGCATAGCGGGAAAAACAAGCGTAGCAGCATATGTGCCAGCACTGGAAAACGCACTGGTCTTTGGCGGAATCTTTGGCTGTATTTTAGCAATTTTCCCGCAGCTTCCATTTCAGGTTGGCTTATGGTTTCTTGTAGTTTATGGATTGGCGTCCGGTGTATTTTTAGGCTGCCTGGCGGTGGCACTGGCAGAAGTACTGAATGTATTTCCGGTATTGTTTCGCAGAGCTAATTTGAAAAATGGACTTGGATTTCTGATCACAGCTTTTGCAGCAGGAAAAACCGTGGGCGGTCTGGTTTATTTTTTCTGGATTGCATAAGAAGAAAAAAGGATTTATAATAGAAAATTTTTCTGATATTCGTCTATGAATTAGAAAGTTTAGTTTGGTGAGTTGCGGAAAAGTATTTGCAGGGGAAGATTACTAACAAATTTGTCTCAGTATAAGAAAAGTAAAAATTAGAATCTGAAGGGTGGTTAACATTTTGAATGATAATAAGAAAAAAACAAAATCAGATTACAAAAATACGCCGAGAGAAGAGCTGATCCGGGAAATTTCAAAAGCAGAAGATGCAAAAACTGAGGAAGAAAAAGAAGCGCGGAAAAATGCATACGATGCTTATGTCAGTCAGGTAACACCAACCTACAGTTTACCTTTGAATATGCTGAAAGCTTTTCTGGTTGGAGGTATTATTTGTTGCATTGGACAGGGAATCACAAATTTTTGCCTGAGCCGTGGTATGGATACGTTGACAGCAGGAAAGTGGACGAGTCTGATTCTGGTACTGATCAGTGTGGTTCTTACAGGATTAAACATTTATCCGACCATTGCAAAATTCGGTGGCGCCGGTGCACTGGTTCCAATCACAGGTTTTGCGAATGGTGTGGCAGCGCCTGCTATTGAGTTTAAAAAAGAAGGTCAGGTGTTTGGTATCGGAAGCCAGATCTTTTCTATTGGCGGACCGGTTATTTTGTACGGTATTTTCACAAGCTGGCTGTTGGGACTGGTGTACTGGATCTGGAAAATTGTGCAGTAATATATATTTTTTTTACACTGGATTTTCCCCTGAAAATATACTATCATGCTAGATGATGTATATACTAGATAATCAAAAAATAGTAATAGATAAAAGCGAGGGGACAAGTTGAATAACGATTTTTTTGGAACAGAGAAAATCTCAAAAATATTATTAAAAATGGCGCCTCCGGTTATGCTGGCACAGCTGATTCAGGCGTTATATAACGTGGTGGACAGCTTTTTTGTTGGACGCTATTCAGAGAGTGGACTGACGGCACTCTCTATTATTTACCCGATTCAGCTTCTGATGATCGCATTAGCGGTGGGAACCGGTGTCGGCATCAACACAGAAATGGCGTACAACCTTGGAATCGGAAGAAAAAGAAGATCTGACGAGACGGCAGGTATCGGCACACCGCTTGCACTTTTGATGTGGGTGATTTTTGCGGTAGTCTGCTTCTTTCTGATGCCGGCATATGCGCGAATGAATACCTCTTCCGAGGAAGTCATTACAATGGTAGTGCTTTACGGAAGAATCGTTTGTGTACTCAGCATCGGACTGTTTCTGGAAAGTGTCTGGACGAAAGTGCATCAGGCAGAAGGAAATATGCGGACGCCGATGATCGCGCAGATTATTGGTGCAATTGTAAACATTGCGTTGGATCCACTTTTGATCTTCGGCTTATGCGGTCTGCCGAAAATGGGAATCGGTGGAGCTGCTACAGCGACGGTTGTGGGACAAATCGCGGCGGCATTGATTGTTATGAAAGGCGGTTTTCGTAAGATTCCAGCGCTTGTGGTATTCCCACACCAGATCAAGCGAATTTATAAACTTGGAATTCCAAATATTTTGATGCAGGCAGCGTACACTTTTTACATATTTGGCTTAAACCTGATTCTTGCAACATTTTCAGATCAGGCGGTAACAGTACTTGGTTTGTATTATAAATGGCAGGCATTTTTCTTTATCCCATTGGGCGCAATGCAGACTTGTATCGTGCCGGTGGTAAGTTATAACTATGCGGCGGGCAAATATGAGCGATGTAAAAAGACTTTGAAGGTGGCAATCATATTCGGAATCGCGTTGATGATGATCGGCGTTGTTTTATTTGAAACTATTCCGGGACCGATGCTACATGTATTTTCACATGATCCGAAAGTTATCAGTATTGGTGAAGTAGCTTTCCGTTTTATTGGAATCAGTTTTATTCCACTGGTAAGTTCCCTGACGTTTCCTGTATTTTTCCAGGCGTTGGGACATGCGGTAAAAAGTTCGATTTTGACGATTATTAGAACGGTATTTTTGTTTATTCCGTTGGCGTACTTGTTTTCAAGATTTGGACTGAATTATTTCTGGCTCACCTTTCCGGTGACGGATTCTATCACTACGCTGGCAGGTTACCTTTTTTACCGCCAGTTTGTGAAAAAGACGATGCCAAAGACTATTATGGAATAGAAAAATGCGATTTTTAGAAGTGTGTTTTTTATGGAATATTATAGAAATCTATGAAAAGAGCATATAAGTTGAAACGGTTGCGTAAATAGATAAATACAGGCGATAAGATGATAGAATAAAAATATAGAAGTCCTTTTGGAAAAGAGATGAAAAAGTATATGAGTAAAAAACTGGGAATTATATCGGATACCCATAACAAACTTCGTCCGGAAGTATTGGAGATTTTAAAAACCTGTGACTGTATTTTGCATGCAGGGGACGTGACAAAAGAAGAAATTCTTGATCAGATCCGTTTCCTTGGAAATCTGTACGTCGTGCGTGGCAATAACGATGGTGACTGGGCGAAAAATATTGCAAAAGTACTGAAATTTGAAATCAATGGCGTGAATTTTGTGATGGCACATGAGCGTCGGCATCTGATCGGACAGACGGAAGGTGCAGATGTGGCAGTATTTGGACATACCCACAAGTACTTTGAAGAACAGTCGAAAAATCTGCTCTGGCTGAATCCGGGAAGCTGTGGATATCCGCGGTTTGGCGGTGCTGTGACTATGGCAGTGATGCAGATGGAAGATGGTAAATATCACGTAGAGAAAATTGACTTTTCAGAGGCGAAGTGATAGGATTTATATTACAAATGTGAGTAGAAAAATATATCAGCAAAGAATGAAAATCCTTTGACTGATATATTTTTGACTGCAAGATTAAACTCAAGATTATGAAGAAAGAGGGAACATATTATGATAAATCCGGCAGCAGCTATGAAAGTAATGAAAGCAAAAAATCAGTTTGTAAGCAATCACCCGAAATTTGCGGCATTTTTCCGCAACGTATTAACCGGTGGCGTGCAGGAAGGCACGATCATTGAGATCACAGTGACCAGACCGGGTGAAGAACCGATGACAACAAATATGAAAGTTCAGCAGTCTGATATTGATCTGTTCCAGAACCTGAAAGATTTGAATGGCTGATTAGAATTGTGTGGATAGTCTGAAAGATTCAATTCAGAAGCAAATCCTGTTATAGCAGATGAGCGCATTTTTATATACAAATGTATGTGAAGGTAGAGTAGGAATGGAGACAGTGCAATGGAAATTCCGGAAATGTTAGATGAATTAAAGCAAAAGGCTTTGCACGATGAGAAGTTACGGCAGGAGCTGCTTGCGACCAAAGAAGATCCACAACCGCTGACTGCTTTTTGCAGAAAATGTCAGGAGAATGGATATCCGATCTATGAGATGGAGCTGATTCTAGCAGGAGAAGAATTTTATGCCACGATGAAGCGGAGCACGAATGGCGGTGGAGAGAACTCACCGATGTTGGAGGGGGAAGATGATTTCTATGAACTGTTTTTTGCAGGATTATAGAAAAATCACGAAAGATAAAGGATGAAGCAAAATGTACACAATGGTTTTACTGGATGATGAAAAAATTGTTTTACAGGGTATTCAGAAAGTCTGCGAAAAGGAAGATTGTGGTTTTCTTGTAAAAGGTGCTTTTGTAGATCCGTTAAAAGCATTGGATGCACTTCCGGAGCTGAGACCGCATCTGATCATTACCGATGTGCGGATGCCGCAGATGGATGGACTGGAATTTGCAAAACGTGCAAAGGAAATTTTGCCGGAGAGTGAGATCGTTATTTTATCCGGATACCGGGATTTCACGTATGCACAGACGGCAATGAAGATTGGGGTGAGTGATTATCTGCTCAAACCGATCAAAAAGACAGATTTTTCGGACATGCTGCACCGCATGTATGCACGTATTGAGGCAAAAAGTGGTCAGGCAGCTTATTATCAGGTGTTGGATGGCTATGCCCGTGGACTGGTTGGAAAAGAAGAAGTGGAAAATGTCGTATCATCTTCCGCAATGAAAGATGTCGGTCAGCGGCCGGGCATGGTGAATCCGGAGGGAGACCAGTCAGCAACCAAAATCGTGCGGGATGCGCTGAATTATATTAAGAAGCATTATAATGAAAATATTTCTCTGACAGATGTAGCAGAGCATGTAAATGTGAATAAAAGTTATCTGTGTGACGTTTTTAAGAAGGAACAGAATGTTACGATCATTAACTATATGACCAATCTGCGGATTGAGAAAGCAAAGGAATTGCTGGTTCATACGGATATGAAGATGTATGAGATTTCCGTGGAAGTCGGTTACAATGATTATACGTATTTTTCGCAGATCTTTAAGCGGAACACAGGATCTACGTTATCAGAATTCCGCAAGAAATATGCCCGAAAATAATAAAAGAAGGAAGTCTATCGGAACCGATGTTGTCTGGTTCGATAGACTTCCGACTTCCTTTTTTGATTTATTTTTCTGTATCGTCGGCACGATCTTCCGTTTCCTGAGGTGCCGCTTTCTCTTTTTTTTGGATCGGCAGTCTGATGTCGCAGTAAGTTCTTCCACCACGGATAAAGTAAGACAGTCCATACTGTAAGCCACAGATCAACTGAATGCGGCGGTGAATATTTTGCACACCGTAGCTGTTTTCGTCAAAATCAAGCAATTCATGCTGACTAGCATCGAAATCCAGTAACTGTTCCATATGCTCCAGAGAAATGCGGGCACCATCGTTTCCAATTAAGATATGAAGTTCATATTTCTGGATCAGAACCTGCAGATTAATGGAAAATGGTTCATCCGGAGAGGTAATGCCGTGCTTGATCGCATTTTCCACCAGTGGCTGGAGCGTAAAACGCGGAACCAGAAAATCCCCGAAAGCATCCGGACAATCAATAGCGATATCCAGACAATCCTGATAGCGGAACTGTTGCAACAGCAGATAACTTCGAACATAATCAAGCTCCTGGGAAAGTGGGATAAACGAACTTTTGCTCTTGGTCAGACTCAGTCGGAACATATCGGAGAGCGCAGTAACCATTTCGCTGATCTCATCCTGATCGTTGGAAATTGCCATCCAGTTGATGGAGTCCAGCGTGTTATACAGAAAGTGCGGATTGATCTGACTTTGCAGCAGGGCAAGTTCAGCGTCTTTCTTTTCCAGATTTTTGACATAATTTTCGCGGATCAGGGTATTGATACGGGCAACCATCTGTTGATAGGAATCGTAGATCTGAATGATCTCAGCGGGCAGCCCTCTGGTATCCAGTGTTTTTTCTTCCGGCTGCGGTTTGCGTGGTGTATGCATGGAAAATGGTTCCGGTGTCGTATTGCTGCGGTAATTATCCATGTTGTGTGCCAGATAAATGATCGGACTGGACAGTGAGGTGGATGTACGTGCTGCAAGGAAAAACAAGAGTACGATCATCATCAGTGCCAGCAGGATCGATTGCAGTAGGAAGATGGAGAGCGGTTCATCTACTTCATTAAAAGGTGTTGCCGTATAAATATACCATCCATTCTGAGTCACCGGCTTAATATTGATGACAAATTTCTGACCATTATGTGAAAGGATTGTTCCTGTTTCTGCTGGCTCCAGTTCATCCATTAAAAAAGAGTAATCATTGGAAACGGTGCTGCGCAGGATGGCTTTTCCGTCACTGTTTACAAGCCAGGTATTTGTTGTCTTGCCAAACTGGAAGCCATTTAACAGATCACAGAGATAGGAATCATCCAGATATACGACCATATAACCCAGTCTGGTGGAATAGTCTGTCGTGCTGTATACCGGTCTTGCCATCATAAGATGCTGTGGTTCTCCCTGATTGACTGCCGGTTGTGTATCCATTTCCGAAGCACCCGGAAAGTTGTCGCAGGCATCGTCATCAGAAGTGCTGGCATCATCTGTCACCGGGCGGTAATCCGGATTTACAAACCAGAGGAATGGTTCATTGCTCTCCCGCAGTGTGGCAAGCCAGCGGGAATGCAGGATCGTGTCATAATCAGAAATGCTGGTAAAAGCCTTCTCTGTGGAATACAGTGTCTGATTGTGTCCCGTTAAAACTACACAGTTGATATAGTCACGGTTTGCAATGAAACCATTCACATGGTAGGAAACGTCTGCATTTTGCGGAAACTGCTCACCGGAAGTACTGTCAGACAGGATCTGTTGAATCGCACTGTTAAAGATCATATCCTGCGACACGGTCTGGGTATTTTCCAGCAGGTTGGCAACATCACTTCGAATTTTTTCTGTGGCGGCTGCCTGTGAATTGATGACGGTCTGCCGGTAGTTTTGTGACAGCATCAAGAGGGAAATGCCACAGACGATACCGATCACCGGTGTGGCGATCCGGAAGATGGACAGCAGTAATTTGGTCTGAAATCGCTGCGGACTGTGGCTGTGTTTTGGCGCAAAATGTTTTATATTTATGATTCTGTTCATGGAAATTTAACTCCTTAACTTCTGATAAAAAATAAACAATCGCTGAAAATTAATTTCATTATCGAAAATATAAATAAAATAAATATGAAAAGAAAATAAAATTTGTCTGTTTCATCCCATTTATTCTATCAGAAAACCGTACACAGGAAAAGAAAAAAAGTTTTCGGGTAGTTATTGACAAAAAGCAAACAATCGTTTTGTACATTATCACAAAACACATAAAATAGTTGCTTGAATGCCCGAAAATAGTCAATAAAAAACGAAATTTTCTTTATATTTTTATGGACATATTTTTGTATAATGAATGAGGTTTGAAAAAGTGCTTGTGAGTAATCACAAGGGCAAAGGGTTTTAAGTATTTATATTGGGAGGACAAGGAAAATGAACAAAAAATCCAACAAGGATTCAGTAGTCGCTTTCGGTGGCGCAGGCTGGTTCCACATCATCTACATGTTATTGATGTTCTGGTTCTATGTAGGAATGATCAATGATGGTAGTAACAACATTGCTGGAAACATTGCTGAGGCAATGGGAACAACAGCAGGTAACATTTCTAACTGTAATGCAATCGCAGGTGTTCTTGGTGTCATCATCTTCTTGATCGTTGGTGTTGTTAATCGTAAGATTGGTGCACGTATGATGTCAGGTATCAACTGTATCATCGCCGGTATCACTTACATGGGCGTTTTAAATGCTCCGAACACAGTAGTTTACACAATCATGATGGCTATCACATGTGGTACAATCATGTCTGCTGGTTACCTTTGCGGTGGTGTACTGGTTGCTAACTGGTTCCCGAAGAAAAAAGGTATTGTTATGGGATATACAACAATGGGACACAACCTTGCTACAGCAGCATTCGTTCCGTTGATCGTATTCTTAGTAAGTAAATTAGGCGTACATAAAGCAGGTCTTCCAATCTCTATCGCGGTTATCGTTCTTGGTGTCGTTGGAATCATCTTCGTACGTAACACTCCATTTGAGAGAAATATGTACCCGGATAACGTTTCTAAAGAAGTATACGAAGCAGAGTATGATACAGACGCAACAGACGATGGTGGCTGGACAACAGGTAAACTGTTAAAATGTGACCAGATCTGGTTCGTAGCTATTGTAACTGGTGTATTCCAGATTTGTTCTGTAGGTACTATGTCTCAGATGGTAGGTCGTTCTACTTCCTTACTTGTATCTTTCGGCGCAAATGAGGCAACTGCAACTGTAACAGCTGTATCTATCATGTCTGTTTGTGCAGTAATCGGTGTTGTAGGATCTTTCTTGATCGGTGTGCTTGATCAGAAAATCGGTACAAAGAAAGCTATGATCTTCTTTGGTATCTGGTATGCATGTGCATTATTATGTAACTTTACAAATACAAAAGCCGGTTTCTGGATTTCCATCATTATGATCGGTATTGGTATCGGTGGTTCCGCAAACTTTACAACATCTCTTCCGGCATCTGTATTCGGACGTCAGGGATATGACAAAGTTAACTCTGTACTGTTCCCAATTCAGGGTATCATTACAGCTATGACATTCGCTATCAACGGTTTCGTTATGAATATGACAGGCGGTAACGTACGTTACGCTTATATCATCGATGCATGCCTTGCAATCATCAACGTATTACTGATCGTATTCTTCGTAAAAGATCACAAATACAATAAAGATTGGCAGGCTGGAGAAGCTGCAAAAGCAAAATAATTTAATATAGGGTATTATATTGAAATGTTCAATCTGTGAAGCAGAAGTTTCGATAAAAAGTTAAGCAAAGGAGAAAGCGCCGTGTGGAAGTGATTCCATCGGCGTTTTTTCTTTCTGTGTATCGATATTTTTGTACTTGCATGAAATAGCTGCCTGTGGCATTATGAAAGATAGCATTGTTCCGCTTTGTTATGATTGAGACTTACATCAGATGGGAGATGACTCCCACCTCTATAGGTGGTGAGAAACAAGCTAGTATCAGTGGTGGGAGCCAATCCCCCATCTGATATAGCCTCCGGCAGGATTACAGAGGTGCGCAGTTGAAGTATGTCATGCAATTGCATGACGCGCACCTCGCAACAAGAATGCCGGAGCATTCTTGAATATGATAGATTCTATTTTTATAAAGATTCTGTGAAGATGTGAGTGGTATTTTTTAGTAAAGATGGAACATCAATGGAAAATGAGAGAAATGTGATCGGAAGAAAGCTGAGGAGAGAATGAGAAAATACAGTCGGAGAATAAAATGTGTGATATTGGCAGCTGTGTTGTGCATCAGTCTGGTCTTTTGCGGATGCCAGGGCAGTTCACTGTCGTTTTTGAATCATAAAACAGAACCGGAGACGGCGGATACAGATGAGAAAATCAAACTGTCGGTATGGGCATTTTTTGATGAAAATACACCAGGCACGTATTATGTAGATCTGTGGCAGGAACTGGAAGATGATTTTGGCTATGACATTGAACTGAAGACCTATTCCACAGAGCAGATCAAGGATAAGTTAAAAATTGCACTGGTTTGTGATGAACTGCCGGATGTCTTTGTTGTCTGGGGTGGAAATTATCCGAATTTTCTGTTTGATGCCAATGCTTGTGTTCCGGTGGAACAGTATCTGGAAAAAGCAGATTATCAGTTTAAAGATTCCTATGTACAGCCGTATAAAGATGGGCATAATTATATTATCCCCTGTCTGGTAGAGGCATATGCGGTTACTTATTGCAATCAGAATCTGATGAAAGAGATTGGGCTTTCCATGCCGCAGACCTGGGATGAACTGCTGGAAATGGTGGAGCAGGTCAATGCTTATAATGAGGAACATGGAACTTCTTATGCAGCATTGGAACTTGGTGACAAAGATCTGTGGCTGGCAGAACTTTTGTACACGGTGATGGTCAACTGTGAGAATCCATACGCACAGGCTCGGCTTGCTGATGGAACGATAGATTTTTCAGATCCTGTGTTTGCAGATGCGGCGCAGAAGCTGATGCAGCTTGTGGATATGGGCGCTTTCCCGGAGAAGTTTCTGGAGACCGGAGAGGTGGAAGCGGTTCAGAATTTTGCCGAAGGACAGGCAGTGCTTTTCCCGCATCAGTCTACGATTGTATTCCATTTGATGGATGAGATGGGCAGCGATGCGATTTCTGTGGAGCAGTTTCCGGGATACACACAACGAAGTGATGACGATGGAAGATATATGGTTGATATCAATCACACGCTGACACCGGGGTTTTGTATCAGTTCGGATTCTGAATATCAGGATGAGGCGGCAGAACTTTGTCTGGAGTTTGCAAAACGAGTGAATCAGCGAAATGTGGAGCAGTATGATTATCTGGATATGATTCAGCAGAGTGGTTTGACGGTGCCGGAGGACAGTTCGCTGGCAGTGAAACAGTTCCATCAGATGATCGATGAATCCAGTGTGTATATACCATTATGGTATGCGGTCATGGATAAAGAAGATGGCGATAACTGGCGAAATCTGATCAAGAAGCTGCTTGGAAAAGCAATTACGGTGGATGAGTTTGTTCAGAGTGGAGAGCAGTATATGAATTTTACAAATTAAAAGTATATACAGACATAAATGCAAAAGTAAAATCTGTGTAAAAGAAGAAAGAAGGGGAGACGAGTCGTTTATCTGGAAAAAATATGTATGAATTACGGAAATTGACAGCAAATCTTAACATAAATTTAAAGGTTTTTTTGATGGAAGTGTGCTATGATAGGTTGCGGGCATGAGAGCCCGGTTGATGCATATAGATAAAATGAGAGATTGAAGGACGTTGAAGATGAAGAAACTAAGGGAAATTTGGAATACAATATTCGATAATGAAAAGGATCGCAGACTGATGACTGCCGGTGTGATTGCACTGGTTGGAATTTGTCTGTTTATTCTGGCGATCAGTCCGGTAGTTGGTGGAAGTCCGATTATTACGTTGACCGGTGGAGCCGAGATAGATGCAGAGTGTGGCACAGAATTTACAGATCCGGGTGTGAAAGCGACGGTAAAAGATGAGGATATCAGCAATCTGATCGAGACAAGTGGCAGCGTCAATACATCAAAACTTGGTCAGTATGAGATTGAATACAAGGTAAAATACAAAAAGAGAAAAGTGACGAAAAGACGTGTTGTAAATGTGGTTGACCATACCGGTCCGGTCATTACCTTAAATGGAGATGCAAAGGTCGTGGTTCCATCTTCCATTGACGAATACCAGGAGCCGGGAGCGACTGCTGTGGATGCCTGTGATGGAGACGTTTCTTCTGATATTAAAACCAAGATGGAGCAGGTCAACGATTATACATGGAAAGTGACCTATACGGTAAAAGACAGTCATGACAATGAATCTACTGCAGAGCGGGAGGTGTGTCTACAGGATACCGAAGCACCACAGATTACCTTGAACGGAGATGCAGATATCACCATCAAAGAGCAGGAAAAATATGAAGATGCGGGCGTGACCGCAGTGGATGACCGTGATGGTGACATAACAAATCAGGTGGTAAAAGAAGGATATGTGGATGTCTATCGCGCAGGCACCTATACGCTTACCTATACAGCAACCGATTCCAGTGGAAATACCGCACAGGCAATCAGGAATGTGACGGTGGAAAAGGTAGAGGTAAACACAGGGGATGCAATTTATCTGACTTTTGATGACGGACCAAGTTCTGATGTCACAGTCCGTATTCTGGATACGCTGAAAGAAAATGGAATCAAAGCAACATTCTTTATCTGTGATTATGATGAAGATAAGCTTCCGATCATTAAACGAATGATCGATGAAGGACATACGATTGGAATCCATGGATATTCCCATGATTATTCTCAGATTTATACATCTGTGGATGCATTTATGGAAAATATCAATAAGTTGAAAAATAAATTGAAAGAGGATACGGGATATGATGCATTTGCTATTCGTTTTCCGGGTGGAAGCTCGAATACCGTCAGCGAGAAATATTGTCAGGGCGTTATGACACAGTTGGCACAGCGCGTGACGGACGATGGTCTGATGTATATGGATTGGAATGTTTCTTCTGGCGATGCAGAGGGAAATAACCGTCCGGTAAATCTGATCATCGGAAATGTAACAGGTGGATTTAAGCATGGACGAAATAATGTCGTACTTATGCATGATACGTCTGCAAAGCAGACATCCGCGGATGCTTTGCAGAGCATTATCACATACGGAAAAAATAATGGATATTCTTTCTATCCGATTTCAAAAGATACAATACCGGTACATCATGGAATTAATAACTGATGTTTTGCGGGATGATTGAAAAAATCAGACTTACCGGAGGAAAATGAAAAAAAGTAATGAAAAAATTATTGTGTTATTTAAAAGATTACAGGAAAGAGTCTGTGTTAGGACCATTATTTAAACTGCTGGAGGCAACACTGGAATTGTTTGTGCCTCTGGTAGTTGCAGCAATTATTGATACAGGTATTGGCAATCAGGATCGAAGCTACGTCGTAAGGATGTGCTTCGTTCTTGTGCTACTTGGAATAATCGGATTGGCGTTTTCCATCACTGCCCAGTATTTTGCGGCAAAAGCGGCAGTTGGTTTTGTGACAAAAATACGTCATGTCCTGTTTGCACATATTCAGAAGCTTTCCTATGCGGAACTGGATATACAGGGAACATCGACACTGATCACAAGAATGACCAGTGATATGAATCAGGTGCAGAACGGAGTCAATCTGACGCTGCGCCTGTTACTGCGTTCACCGTTTGTTGTTATCGGAGCGATGATCATGGCATTTACCATTGATGTGAAGGCAGCACTGGTATTTGCGGTGGGAATCCCTGCACTGGCAGTGGTTGTATTTGGTATTATGCTGGCATGCATCCCGCTTTATCGAAAGGTACAGAACCGTCTGGATAAAGTACTTGGGCTGACCAGGGAAAATCTAACGGGTGTCCGCGTTCTTCGTGCGTTCTGCAAAGAGAAGGAAGAAGAATCTGGATTTCAGAAACAGAATCAGGTTTTGACGGATACACAGAAGTTTGTAGGAAGAATTTCCGCACTGTTAAATCCGCTCACCTATGTCATTATCAATGTGGCGATTATTGTGCTGATCTGGGTTGGTGCGATCCGTGTAGATCTGGGAATCATTACACAGGGTGCAGTCGTTGCGCTGTATAATTATATGTCTCAGATTCTGACAGAGCTGATCAAACTGGCAAACCTGATCATTAATATCACAAAATCAGTAGCATGTGGAAACAGAATCCAGTCTGTGTTAGAGGTAGAAGCTTCTATTACAGATGGCAATGCAGATAGTAAGAAATCTGGTGAGACCGTAGAAAGAAACGTATCTGACAATGTGAAGGAAATGCGGGAAAAAAATCCTTATAAGAAGAATAGTGCGGGAAATACGTCGCAATATAGCGTTGTATTTGATCATGCGGGAATCTGTTATCCACAGGCAGCGAGAGAGGCAATCAGCGGCATTGATCTGAAGGTAAAAAAGGGACAGACCGTCGGAATCATCGGAGGAACCGGTTCCGGTAAATCTTCTATGGTCAATCTGATCCCGCGTTTTTATGATTGCAGTTCCGGTGCGGTTTATGTGGATGGAAAAGATGTCCGGGAATACGGACTGGAGGATCTGCGCGAGCGGATTGGTGTTGTTCCACAGAAATCAGTGTTGTTTGCAGGCACGATTCGTTCTAATATGCAGTGGGGCAAACCGGATGCAACAGAAGAAGAAATTTTTGAGGCATTAGAGATCGCGCAGGCGAAAGAAGTTGTTTTAAAGAAAGAAGATGGACTGGATACAGAAGTAGAGCAGGGAGGAAAGAATTTTTCCGGTGGTCAGAGACAGCGTCTGACCATTGCACGTGCGCTGGTGAAAAAACCGGAAATTCTGATCTTGGATGACAGTTCTTCGGCACTAGATTTTGCGACAGATGCGGCACTTCGCATGGCAATCGGAGCGATGGAGAACAAGCCGACGTTATTTATTGTTTCACAGAGAACTTCGGCAATCCAGTATGCAGATCAGATTGTGGTATTGGATGATGGCAATGTGGTCGGACTTGGAACGCATGAGGAACTGATGAATTCCTGTGAAGTATATCGTGAGATTTATGAATCTCAGTACAAGAAAAGTAAATAAGCGTCTGAGGGAATGCATTTATCCTGAAAAGATGTAAGTATCTTATCGAAAAACGCTTATTTACCTGTGAGCAGGAAAGCATAGTAAATTGCAAACAATAGAAAAAGGAGGAATCACTTGTGAGTAAATCCAGATCACAGATGAAAACGTTAAAAAAAGTGCTTCAGTATATCGGAACTTATCGCTTCTGGATGCTGGCTTCCATCGTGCTGGCGGCAGTAACTGTGGTATTGACTTTATATATCCCGATTCTGGTAGGACGTGCCATCGATTTTATTGTTGACTGGAAAAATGTTGATTTTGACAATATTTTAAAACTTTTAATTGAAATTGGAATTCTGGCAGCCGCGACTGCTATTTTACAGTGGTTGATGAATACGATTAATAACAAAGTAACGTATCAGGTGGTGCGTGATGTGAGAAATCAGGCATTTACACGGATTCAGAAACTTCCGTTAAAATATCTGGATGAACATTCTTATGGTGAGATTGTCAGCCGTGTTATTGCTGATGTGGATCAGTTTGCCGATGGACTTCTGATGGGATTTACCCAGTTGTTTACCGGTGTTGTTACGATTATCGGAACCTTGATCTTTATGCTGACGATTCATCCGGGAATCACACTGGTGGTTGTCGGATTGACACCAATCTCCCTGTTTGTGGCACGATTTATTGCAAAACGGACGTATGACATGTTCCGTCTGCAGTCAGAAACCAGAGCAGAACAGACGGCTTTGATCGATGAGATGGTAGGAAATCAGAAGATTGTACAGGCATTTTCACATGAGGATGAAGCGTTGGAGCAGTTTGATGAGATCAATGATCGGTTACAGAGCTGTTCTCTGCGCGCGACATTTTTCTCATCTCTGACAAATCCGTGTACCAGATTTGTAAACAGTCTGGTGTATGCCGGTGTTGCACTGACTGGAGCCTTGAGTGTTATCTCAGGTGGCATTTCTGTTGGTGGACTGTCCTGCTTCTTAAGTTATGCAAACCAGTATACAAAACCATTTAATGAGATTTCGGGTGTTATTACAGAGTTACAGAACGCGCTTGCCTGTGCAGCACGTATTTTTGAATTAATTGAAGAAGATATGGAGATCCCGGATGATGCTGATGCTGTTATCTTGGAACAGGTAGAGGGTAAAGTAACACTGAAGGATGTTGATTTTTCTTATTTGCCGGAACAGAAACTGATCGAACATCTGAATCTGGATGTAAAACCGGGGGAGACTATCGCAATCGTTGGTCCGACCGGATGTGGAAAGACAACGTTGATCAACTTGTTGATGAGGTTTTATGATGTCAATGCCGGAGCTGTCTGCGTGGAAGACCAGGATATCCGTCATGTGACAAGAGACAGTCTGAGACTGAATTATGGTATGGTATTACAGGATACTTGGTTAAAAGCGGGGACGATCCGTGAAAATATCTGTATGGGAAGACCGGATGCGACAGAGGAAGAAATGATCGCAGCGGCAAAGGCCTGCCATGCACATGGATTTATCAAACGTCTGTCCGATGGATATGATACCGTGATCGGGGAAGATGGCGGAAGTCTGTCTCAGGGACAGAAGCAGCTGATCTCCATTGCGCGTGTTATGCTTTGTCAGCCGCCGATGCTGATCCTTGATGAGGCGACATCTTCCATCGATACCAGAACGGAAATCAAGATTCAGGATGCATTTGCTAAACTGATGAAAGGGCGTACCAGTTTTATTGTAGCACATCGACTTTCTACGATTCAGAATGCAGATCGGATTCTGGTTATGAAAGATGGTACGATCATTGAGCAGGGAAATCATGAGGAACTGCTGGAGCAGAAAGGGTTCTATTATAATTTGTATAATAGTCAGTTTGCACATTAAAAATGGTTTCCGTACGAGATATAAAAAGATAAAAAATTAACAGATTTTTACATTACAATGCAATAAGTATGATTAAGAGGTGTTGTTGTGAATATATGAAGTTATTTTGTGTGATGGGGGGGATGTATCCCCCCACTTTCTTATTGCAATGCTTTTTTTGCATATTCTGTAGTTACAACATCTTTGTAATCCGGGCGTTTTTCCAACTGTCCGGCGCTTTCCAGAATATCCAGTAACAGTTCGAAACTATCCTCAGAAAATACAAGGTCAGTTTTCCAGGTATCCTGCTCCTGATACCGGCGGATAATGGTTGTAATAGTGTCGGTATCTGTCTCAGAAAACTGAGGCTGAATGCTGGAAGCAATTTCTTCCGGTGTATGAGTATTGACATATTCCATGCCTTTCTGTAATGCATCCGTAAATGCCTGAATTACGTTTGGATGTTTTTCCATATAACTTGTTTTTGCACTAAATGCGGTGTATGGTACATAACCGGAATCCACGCCAAGGGATGCCACTACATAACCGGCTTTTTCCTGCTCGAGAAGTGTTGCACCCGGTTCAAATTCTACCGTGTATTCGCCCTGACCGCCGGTAAAAGCTGCTCCGGTAGAACCAAAATCAATGCTCTGGTTAATATTTACATCGGATGGATCAATACCATTCTGTTTTAAAATATATTCAAATACCATCTCCGGCATGCCGCCGGCTCTGCCACCAAGTACATCTTTCCCAATCAGATCTGACCATTCAAAATCGGTGATTTCTTTTCTTGCTACCAGAAAGTTTCCGGCTCTCTGAGTCAGCTGTGCAAAGTTAACTACCGGATCTTTGCTTCCTTCATTTGCCGTATAGACGGTAGTTTCCGGTCCCATAAAACCAATGTCTGCTTCGCCGGAAAGCACAGCTGTCATAACCTTATCGGCACCAAAGCCAGTCACCAGATTAAGATCAATGCCCGCATCATTAAAGTAGCCTTGCTCTATTGCTACATACATTGGTGCATAAAAAATGGAATGTGCTACCTCGTTTAAAGTTACTTTCTGCAATGTGGGGTTTTCGTCTTTTTTATCAGAAGTATCAGTGTTTTCAACATTTACAGAACCTGTATCGGTTTCGTCTGGTGTGGTGTTCTGACCGCAGCCTGCCAGCAGCATTGTTGCAGCCATAGCAGCGCAGGTGAATACTGCAATTCCTTTTTTGGCAATCTTTTTCAAAAGAACCTCCAAAATGTCGTTAAAATCTTCTTTTTAATGTATGTGAGAGTAAGGTTTTGGTTCCTCAGCACAAATTCAACTTATTATTATTGTAAGAAAAAAAGTGTGGTGTTACAATAAATGCATTCGCAACAAGTTTTTTAGCAGGACGTAGAGGAGGGTATAAGAATGGGATTAAACAGTACACCAAGTGCCAATCGCGTACATATCGGTTTTTTTGGACGAAGAAATGCAGGAAAATCCAGCGTAGTAAATGCTGTGACAGGACAGGAACTTGCGGTAGTATCAGATACGAAGGGAACAACTACCGATCCGGTTTATAAAGCTATGGAATTATTGCCGATTGGACCAGTGATGATCATTGACACACCGGGCTTTGATGATGAAGGGGCATTGGGGGAGTTACGCGTCAGAAAAACAAAACAGGTATTGAACAAGACGGATATCGCAGTGCTTGTGGTGGATGCTACAGAAGGGAAAAAGCAGTGCGATGAAGAACTGCTTCGCATTTTTATGGAAAAAGAGATTCCATATATTGTTGTAAATAACAAAGCAGATTTACTTTCGGATGATTTGGTGAAAGAAATAAATGTCTGTCCAAATTCAGAAGCAGGCGAAACAAAAGAAGATGCATCTGATCAGGGAGCAGTAAAGCAGGGAAAAGAAAATACATCAGAACATAGTACGTTGAAGAAAAATAGTGTCATCGCATCCGGGCAGGAATTTTATGTCAGCGCCCTTACTGGTGACGGCATCTATGAATTAAAAGAATGCATTGGAAAACTGACACCAAACGAAGATATGACATTGAAGATTGTTGGTGATCTGCTGAATCCGGGAGATTTTGTCATCCTTGTGGTACCGATTGATTCCGCGGCACCAAAAGGACGTCTGATCCTGCCGCAGCAGCAGACAATCCGTGATGTTTTAGAAGCAAATGCAGCAGCTATTGTAGTGAAGGAGACCGAGTTAAAACAGACGTTAGAGCGGCTTGGCAAACGTCCGGCAATGGTCGTTACGGACAGTCAGGCATTTGAGCAGGTATCTGCGGAAGTTCCCAAAGAGATTCCGCTGACTTCTTTTTCTATTTTAATGGCGCGTTATAAAGGTTATCTTGATACAGCTGTGAAAGGTGTAGAAGCCATTGAAAAACTGAAAGATGGAGATAAAATCCTGATTTCTGAAGGATGTACGCATCATCGTCAGTGTGACGACATTGGAACCGTGAAGATTCCACGCTGGTTAAAGCAGCACACCGGCAAAGATCTCATCATTGAGACAAGTTCTGGAACAGAATTTCCGGAAGAACTGACACCATATGCACTGGTGATACATTGTGGCGGTTGTATGCTCAATGAGCGTGAGGTGAAATACCGTATGAAGTGTGCGGTGGATCAGAATGTGCCATTTACGAATTACGGAATTGCCATTGCGCAGATGAAGGGGATCCTGAAAAGAAGCATTGAACTTTTTCCCTATTTGATAGAAAAATAGGTATCATATTAGTAACACGTTAGTAACAAATTTTCATGAAAAACCAAGTTGAACATATATAAAACGTGTTACATAATGCCCGGTTAGGACAAAGCGGCAAGCCTTTTTGAACGCAGAATAAGCAAGTAGCGAAAGCGGATTGCGAATGTCCGCTTTACAATTATTTTACCTTCTGAAATGGTAGAAAAATAAAAATTAAGGGTATCTTAATAGTATTAAAAAATACGACATGATAAAATGGTTACAGAAAGGAAATCTGTAGCCATTTTTTGTATGTCTGAGTGAGTTTCTGTTTCCGTTGTACGGCGCAGTCAGCAGTGGAATGGATAGCTGTAAGACGATACGGATTTGCTGAATATAGGAGGAGCGCGATATGAGCAAAAAGAAAAAAATCATTTTGGCAGTTGTCATCGTTGCAGCTGTCGCAGCAGTAGCCGTTGGTTTTTTCCTGAAAGACCGGCTTGGAAACAGTAAGAGTGGTGGAGATGCAGCTTATGTGGAGTCGGTACAGTCCATGACAGGTGCAGTCAATGCCGGAAGCCAGAATCGGTATATGGGCGTGGTGGAATCACAGGATACCTGGGATATCACACTGAGTTCGGATCAGACCGTAAAACAGATTTTTGTAGCTGTCGGAGATGAAGTGCAGGAGGGAACCCCATTATTTGAGTACAAGACCGATGATCTGAGCCTGCAGATCGCACAGGCAAAACTGGAACTTGAGAGTATCGGAAATCAGATCACCGATTACAACAACCAGATCAAGACACTGACAGCAGAGAAAAATGCAGCGTCCAAGGATAAACAGTTTAATTATACCGTACAGATCCAGAGTCTGCAGACATCCATCAAGCAGTCTGAATATGAGCAGCAGAGTAAAAAGTTAGAGATTCAGAAGATGGAAGATACCATGTCACAGTCTACCGTAACCAGCAAGATCAATGGTGTGGTAAAATCTATCAATGAAAATGGCGATTCTGACCAGTATGGCAATACACAGCCGTTTATGTCAATTTTAACAACCGGTGATTATCGAGTCAAAGGAACCGTGAATGAGACGAATGTCCATAATCTGTCAAAAGGTCAGGCCGTGATCCTTCGTTCCAGAGTAGATGATACGAAAACATGGAGTGGAACCATTGAAAAAATTGACACGGAGAATAAAGATACGGATAACAATAGCGGAGTTATGAATTCCGATGGATCGAATTCCGACAATCAATCTACCAAATATCCGTTTTATGTAAAACTGGATTCTGCGGATGGACTGATGTTAGGTCAGCATCTGTATGTGGAGCTGGATGAGGGGCAGACAGAGACAAAAGATGGCATCTGGATCTACAGCGGCTACATTGTACAGGATGAGGACACCCCTTATGTATGGGCTGATAACGGAAAAGGCAAACTGGAAAAACGTACGGTTGAACTTGGTGACTATGACGAAGGAATGGACATGTATGAGATAAAATCCGGATTGGCGCCGGAGGATATGATCGCATGGCCGGTATCCGGATTTCGTGAAGGATTAAATACAACTACAAATGCAGGAGAAGGAATGGTGGAAGAATATCCGGATGACGGTATGATTTCTGATGATATGGATGAGGGCTACCAGCAGGATTTGTCCGATGAAACTCCGGAAGACAGCAGTATGACAGATTCCTATAATATGGACGAAAATATTGACACCGGTATGGTTGGCGAAAATGATATGAAACCGGTGACAGACGGTTCGGAAGATGGGGATTTGGGAGCTGATGCAGGAAGTTCAGACACTCCGGCAGCAGAATAGGGGGGTGGATCTATGCTTTTAAATCTCAGTCATATTTATAAGGATTATCAGCAGGAAAAACTGGTAGTTCCGGTTTTAAAAGATGTCAGCCTTTCCGTGGAAGAAGGCGAATATGTGGCGATCATGGGACCATCCGGTTCCGGAAAAACCACACTGATGAATATTATCGGATGCTTAGATCTGCCAACCAACGGGAGTTATGAGCTTTCCGGTCAGGATGTTCTGGCTTGCAAAGACCGGGAGCTGGCAGATGTAAGACTGAACAGCATTGGATTTGTATTTCAGAGTTTTCATCTGCTGCCGCGGGAGAGTGCACTGGAAAATGTGGCACTTCCGTTAATCTATGCAGGTGTGAAAAAAGCAGACCGGGAAAAACGTGCAGCAGCGGCACTGAAGCGCGTGGGACTGGCAGATCGTGTGGATTTCAAACCGACACAGCTTTCCGGAGGACAAAAACAGCGTGTGGCAATTGCCCGCGCAATGGTGAATAATCCGAAGATTTTACTTGCAGATGAGCCGACGGGTGCGTTAGATTCCAAATCAGGAAAGCAGATCATGGAGCTGTTTGAACGGTTGAATGAAGAAGGTGTAACAATTGTTATGATCACACACGATGCCAAGATTGCTTCTTATGCAAAACGTGTGATCCGCATTATCGATGGTGAGATAGAGGAGGCGGCAGAATGAAAAATAAAAAAGTCATGAAACGTGTTCTTGTGATCGCCATTGTTGCTGCTGTGTCAGTCGGGGGGATTGGCGGAGGCATTTATGTACAGCGGTCTAAAATGACGGCAGAGGTGCAGTCAGTGGCAGATTTGAACAGCGGTTACTGGGGAGATGACGTCAACAGCTCCGGCTTGGTGACAAATGATTATTCCCAGACCGTAGAGATCTCAAAAGATGATGGGATCAAAGAAGTTTATGTCGAAGAAGGACAGCAGGTGCAGAAAGGCGATAAACTGCTGGCATTGGATACGACAGTTGCAACCCTGAATCTGCAGGGAAAAGAGCTGGAAGTGGAAAATCTGAAAAATCAGATCACACTTGCACAGAATGAATTAAAGAAGCTGAAAAATACAAAACCGTATGTGGAACCGTCAGAACCTGTAACGCCGGATTCATCGACACCTTCAACACCGGATGTTCCGGAAATGAGCGGGGATGCCTATAATTATATTTTATGGACAGCGGTGCCTTATAATCAGAATGAAGCAGATGGAAGTGCAGAGAATCCATATCGTTATTTGTGTACGGAAGATGCTTATGTGACAGGAAGTTTTTTCAGTCAGTTATCAGAAGCCGGACTGCATGTGGTATTTGAAATCCATGAGAATAACAGTGTATCCGGAAAACTTTTATCAGAATGGGAAGTGGATGGTTCTCAGATTGTGGTGCCGGATGCGGATACCCGCTGGTCTGTGGCAGATCGGACACAGTTGACAGAAGATACCAATATATCAGATACAGATACCGTGGATGATACAGGCGCTGATGTGGCGGATCAGGGAGGTTATACCCAGAGTGAACTGAATGATATGATCGTGGAACAGGAAAAGAAGCTCAAAGATCTGGATCTGGATAAGCGAAAAGCAGAGCTGGAAGTAGAAAAACTGAAGGCCCAGAGCAGCGATGGTATTATCTATGCAAATGTGACCGGAACCGTGAAAAATCTGCAGGATAAAGATAATCTTCCAACTGATGGAACACCGTTTATGGAAATAGCGGGTTCCGAAGGACTATATGTGACCGGTGGAATCAGTGAACTTTTGCTGGATAAGGTGAAACCGGGACAGATTGTCAGCGTTTCTTCCTGGGAGAGCGGAACAAGCTGTGAGGCGGAGATTACGGAAATTAAAAATTATCCGTCTGCAAATGTATCTTCTTACGGGGGCGGTAACAATAACGTGTCTTACTATCCGTTTGTTGCGTATATTGAGGATTCCACAGGACTTCGAAACGGAGAGTATGTGGACATCAATATGACGGTATCCGATGAGGAAGATGGTGCATCCATTTATATTTTCAAAGGTTATGTGCGTTCCGAAAATGGGAAGTCTTATGTATTAAAGGCAGATGAAAATGACCGTCTGGTAAAACAGTATGTAAAAACAGGAAAAATTATTAATGGTGATACCATTGAAATTAAATCCGGACTGACAGAGGATGAGCGTATTGCATTTCCATATGGAAAGACTGCAAAAGAAGGCATCCGTGCAGTAAATGCCGATGATTCATCAAATTAAAGGGAGGTGCGTGAAATGTTAGAAAATATTAGACTGTCCTTTCAGGGCATTTGGTCACATAAAATGCGTTCCTTTCTGACGATGCTTGGTATTATTATCGGTATTGGTGCGATTATTGCGATTGTTTCCACAATTCAGGGAACAAATGAGCAGATCAAGCAGAATCTGGTGGGAGCCGGAAATAATACAGTTACCGTTCAGCTTTATCAGAATGAATGGACGTATGAAATGGATTACAATGGAATCCCGGACGGTGTTCCTGTAATCAGTGATGATACGATGCAGCAGATTCTGGCAGCAGATGGCGTGGAGGACGCTTCCCGTTATACCAGCCGTCAGGGTTACGATACTGTATGCTATGGAAATATATCTCTTTCCGGCGGTTATGTCATGGGAATTGACCAGAACTATCTGGATACCTGCAGTTATGCGGTAAAAGAAGGTCGTGGATTTGACAGTAACGACTATGCAAAATATAGAAAAGTAGCAATTTTGGATCAGGATTGTGCTTCTTCTCTGTTTCAGGGAGAAGATGCCATTGGAAAAACTATCGAAATATCCGGGGAACCATATACTGTTGTCGGAATTGCAGACAAAAAGGATGGTTTTGAACCGGTGATCAATTCTATGGATGATTACTATACTTATATGCAGGACAGCAGCGGCAGAGTGTTTATTCCGTCTACGACCTGGCCGATCGTATTTCAGTATGATGAACCGCAGAGCGTCGTTTTGCGTGCAACGGATACAGATTCCATGTCATCAGCAGGTCAGGCAGTAGCGGATATCCTGAATGCAAATCTTACCGTTTCTGACAGTACGATTCAGTATAAAGGACAGGATCTGTTAAAACAGGCACAGGATATTCAGGAACTGAGCCAGTCCACAAACCGGATGCTGATCTGGATCGCAGGAATTTCTCTGTTAGTTGGTGGTATTGGTGTTATGAATATCATGTTGGTATCTGTGACAGAGCGTACACAGGAAATTGGTCTGAAAAAAGCTATCGGAGCAAAGAAAGGTCATATTCTTGGACAGTTTCTGACGGAAGCAGCTGTATTGACCAGTCTTGGTGGTATTATTGGTGTGGTTGCTGGTATTATACTGGCAGAGGTGATTTCAAAAGTCAGTGAGATGCCGGTGGTGATCAGTGTACCGGCGGCAATCATAGCAGTGGCATTTTCTATGGGAATTGGAATTATTTTTGGATTGCTGCCATCTTATAAGGCGGCGAATCTGAAACCAATCGATGCTTTGCGCCGCGAATAAATCTTGCTTGTGTGATAAAGAACAAAATGATACAAAACTCCAATGCAGGCACGAATGATTTTCTATCTGCGCTGCGCCGCTTATCTCCGACCGCTTCCGCGAACTCGGCTGCAGAGACAGCAGCCTCAAACACGCTCACGCGGTCGGGCTATGCTCGCTTCGATAACGAAAATCAATCTACCGCCTTGCATTGGAGTTTTTGTATCATTTTTGTTCCATTTACACGACGGCGCTGCGTGCCGCATGTGCAGTTACTGTATAAAAAACATTGTGTTGCACATGCAGAGTAAAGCGGACATAAGCATTCCTCTTACCCACCGTTTATGCTCTACGCACTTGAAACGGGGGAATGCTTATTCTGCGTTTAAAATGTATAAATAGCGAAATCGAAGCATCCTTTCAGAATCAGTGATTGAGTGAACGACTGATTTTCACAAGGTTTTGCGCGAACGGGAAACGACCAGCTTTTATCGGAGTTGAGAGTGAGCGCGATGAAACCGAAGTGAAATGAAGGTAGTGAGCGTCTAGCGATTCTGAAAGGATGCTTCGATTTCGCTTTATACCCCCAAATTTTCGTCAAGAACACGATGAACAAGGCTTGAATATTGCTGTGAATCAGTGTATACTTTTGAAAGAATAAAATTTCCTCAGGAGGAAGCTATGATTGACATTAAGTTTTTAAGAGAAAACCCGGATATTGTAAAACAGAATATCAAAAATAAATTTCAGGATCACAAACTTGGTCTGGTTGACGAAGTAATCGAATTAGATGCATCATCCAGAGCCGTTCAGCAGGAAGCTGACGATCTGCGTGCCAACAGAAACCGTGTCTCCAAACAGATTGGTGCACTGATGGGGCAGGGCAAAAAAGAAGAAGCTATGGCATTAAAAGAGCAGGTTGCCAAAGATGCAGAGCGTCTGACAGAGCTTGAGGCACAGGAAGGCGAGCTTCAGGAGAAGATCAAAAAGATCATGATGACCATTCCGAACATCATTGATCCGTCTGTCCCGATTGGAAAAGATGATAGCGAGAACGTAGAAGTTGAGCGTTTTGGTGAGCCGGTTGTTCCGGATTTCGAGATTCCATATCATACAGAAATCATGGAAAAATTTGATGGTATCGACCTTGACAGTGCAAGAAAAGTAGCCGGAAACGGTTTTTATTATCTGAAAGGTGACATTGCCCGTCTGCACTCCGCAGTTCTGGCTTATGCCCGTGACTTTATGATCGACCGCGGTTTCACATACTGCATCCCGCCATACATGATCAGAAGCAACGTTGTTACCGGCGTTATGAGTTTTGACGAGATGGATGCCATGATGTACAAGATCGAAGGCGAAGACCTGTATCTGATCGGTACTTCCGAGCATTCCATGATCGGAAGCTTTATCGATACTATGATCGATGAGGATCAGCTGCCGAAGACTCTGACCAGCTATTCTCCGTGCTTCCGTAAAGAGAAAGGTGCTCATGGTATCGAGGAGAGAGGTGTATACCGTATCCACCAGTTTGAAAAACAGGAAATGATCGTTGTCTGCAAACCGGAAGATTCTATGATGTGGTATGAGAAATTATGGCAGAACACCGTAGACCTGTTCCGCAGCCTTGATATCCCGGTTCGTACCTTAGAGTGCTGTTCCGGTGACCTTGCTGACCTGAAAGTAAAATCCGTTGATGTAGAGGCATGGTCTCCACGTCAGAAGAAATATTTTGAGGTAGGAAGCTGCTCTAACCTTGGTGACGCTCAGGCAAGACGTCTGAAGATCCGTGTCAAAGGAAAAGATGGCAAGAAATATCTGGCTCATACATTAAATAATACCGTAGTTGCTCCGCCAAGAATGTTGATCGCATTCTTAGAGAACAACTTAAATGCAGACGGAACTGTAAATATTCCGAAAGCATTACAGCCATACATGGGTGGAAAAACAATAATTGAGTAATTAAGTGACGGCAAGACCTGGCAATAAAGTCGGGTCTTGCCGTTGTTGATTATAAAAGAAAATGCATACTGTTTTAAAGCGTATGATAAGAATGAGATTTAGTAGAAGATTTCCATTTGGATACTTTTGAATAAGAGTAAAGTTATAGTGTGGAAGTCAGTATGAAATAATCATGTCTGATTAATATGATTAGAAAGTATTATGAATGTATCTGAAAAGTTAGTATTGAAATGCAGGAAAAACTGTGATAGAATACCTACAATTTGTATATATGGCAGAAAAATGAATATTATGCATGAATAATGTATAAACATACAAGAAAAGAGAAAATTCCCTCTTTTTTTTTGCAACAAGCCAGGAAATACATGTTAAAATGTTGTATATTAAAAGTGTATATTGTAAAAAAGAGAAAGGACGGGCGAATAAATGAAAGCATTTCTGATTCTGGAAGACGGTACAGTATTTACCGGAACAAGCATTGGTTCGACAAAGAGCGTGATCAGTGAGATCGTCTTCAATACTTCCATGACTGGTTATCTGGAGGTTTTGACAGACCCATCCTATGCGGGACAGGCAGTCGTAATGACTTATCCGCTGATTGGAAATTATGGAATTACACCGGACATGGAGTCCAAACAGCCATGGCCGGACGGATACATCGTAAGAGAGTTATCCAGAATTCCGAGCAACTTCCGCTGCCAGGGAACCATTCAGGATTTCCTGAAAGAGCATGACATCCCTGGAATCGCAGGAATTGATACGCGAGCACTGACAAAGATCCTGCGTGAAAAAGGAACCATGAACGGCATGATCACCACTGATGAAAATTACAAACTTGATGAAATTCTGCCTCAGCTTCATGTATACAATACAGGAAACGTGGTAGACAAGGTGACCTGCAGTGAGAAAGAAGTGCTGAAAGCAGACGGTTATAAAGTAGCACTGCTGGACTTCGGTGCAAAGAACAACATTGCACAGTCCCTGCACAAACGTGGCTGCGAAGTTACGATCTACCCGGCACACACAACAGCCGAGGAAATCTTTGCTTCCAACCCGGACGGAATCATGCTTTCTAACGGCCCTGGAGATCCGAAAGCCTGCACAGATATCATCAAAGAAGTGAAAAAACTTTACGATTCTGAAGTACCGATTTTTGCGATCTGCTTAGGACATCAGTTGATGGCATTAGCTACCGGCGCAGATACCTACAAATTGAAATATGGACACAGAGGCGGCAATCATCCGGTAAAAGATCTGGAAACAGGTCGTGTATACATTTCATCCCAGAACCATGGATACGCGGTTGATGCAGAAAGTCTTGACCCGGCAGTTGCAGTTCCTGCATTTACAAATGTAAACGACGGAACCAACGAGGGACTCAAGTATACAGGAAAGAATATCTTTACCGTACAGTTCCATCCGGAAGCATGCCCTGGACCACAGGATTCCGGATACCTGTTTGACAAGTTTATTGAAATGATGGGAGGACAGAAATAATGCCAAAGAGATCAGATATCAAAAAAGTATTAGTAATCGGTTCCGGTCCGATCGTTATCGGACAGGCAGCTGAGTTTGATTATGCGGGTACACAGGCATGCCGTTCCCTGAAAGAGGAAGGCATTGAAGTTTGTCTGGTAAACTCCAACCCGGCAACCATCATGACAGATAAACAGATCGCAGATCAGGTATACATTGAGCCGCTGACTGTCGATGTGTTAAAACAGATTATTTTAAAAGAAAAACCGGACAGCGTACTTCCGACTCTGGGTGGACAGGCAGGTTTGAACCTTGGTATGGAGCTGGCAGAATCCGGATTTTTAGAGGAAAACGGTGTAAAACTGATCGGTACCACAGCTGAGACAATTTTCCGTGCGGAGGATCGTCAGGCTTTCAAAGATACTATGGAAAAAATCGGTGAGCCGTGTGCGGCTTCCCTGGTTGTAAATACAGTGGAAGATGGTATCAAATTTACAAATACCATCGGTTACCCGGTTGTACTGCGTCCGGCCTTTACCTTAGGCGGAAGCGGCGGCGGTATCGCCCACAACGAAGAAGAGCTGGTTGAGATCCTGACCAACGGTCTGCGTCTGAGCCGTGTCGGAGAAGTTCTGGTTGAACGCTGCATCGCCGGATGGAAAGAGATTGAGTACGAAGTAATGCGTGATGCTAACGGAAACTGCATCACAGTATGTAATATGGAGAATATCGACCCGGTTGGTGTTCATACCGGTGACTCCATCGTAGTAGCACCGTCCCAGACACTGGGCGACAAAGAGTACCAGATGCTGCGTACATCTGCGTTAAATATCATCAGCGAGCTGAATATCACTGGTGGCTGTAACGTACAGTATGCGTTAAATCCGGATTCCTTTGAGTACTGCGTTATCGAGGTAAACCCGCGAGTAAGCCGTTCTTCTGCACTGGCTTCCAAAGCAACCGGATATCCGATCGCAAAAGTTGCTGCAAAGATCGCACTTGGTTACACACTGGATGAGATCAAAAATGCCATTACAGGAAAAACTTACGCAAGTTTCGAGCCGATGCTGGATTACTGTGTTGTAAAAATCCCGCGTCTGCCGTTTGATAAATTTATCACTGCAAAACGTACGCTGACCACACAGATGAAAGCAACTGGTGAGGTTATGAGTATCTGCACAAACTTCGAGGGCGCGCTGATGAAAGCCATCCGTTCCCTGGAGCAGCATGTAGACAGCCTTGTTACAGATGAGTATGTATCACTTTCCTATGATAAACTGATCGAGCGTCTGAAAGTGGTAGATGACAGAAGAATCTGGGTCATCGCTGAGGCATGCCGTCGTGGAGTTTCTTATGATACGATCCATGACATCACAAAGATCGACAAATGGTTTATTGATAAAATCGCAATTTTGGTTGAGATGGAAGGTCGTCTGCGCAGCGAGGCACTGACTGTTGATCTGCTCCGCGAAGCAAAACGTATCGAGTTCCCGGATAAAGTCATCGCTCAGTTAACCGGAAAAGATGAAGAATACATCAAAAACATGCGTTACGAAAACGGCATCACAGCTTCCTTCAAGATGGTTGATACCTGTGCCGCAGAGTTTGAGGCAACAACACCATATTACTATTCCTGCTTTGATGGTGAAAACGAAGCAGACGGAACAGCAAAGAAGAAAAAAGTTCTGGTACTTGGTTCCGGTCCGATCCGTATCGGACAGGGTATCGAGTTCGACTTCTGCTCCGTACATTGTACATGGTCCTTCGCAAAAGCCGGATATGAGACAATCATTATCAACAACAACCCAGAGACAGTTTCCACTGACTTTGATATTGCTGACAAACTGTATTTCGAGCCGCTGACACCGGAAGATGTAGAGAACGTCGTAAACATCGAAAAACCGGATGGAGCAGTTGTACAGTTCGGTGGACAGACAGCCATCAAACTGACAGAGAGCCTGATGAAGATGGGCGTGCCGATCCTTGGTACAAAAGCAGAAGACGTTGATGCAGCTGAGGACCGTGAGCTCTTTGATGAGATTCTGGAGCAGACAGGTATTCCGAGAGCAGCAGGTGATACCGTATACACCGCTCAGGAAGCAAAAGCAGCAGCAAATCGCATCGGTTATCCGGTACTGGTTCGTCCGTCCTATGTACTTGGCGGACAGGGCATGCACATTGCATTCAATGATGATGAGATCGTAGAATTTATCGATACCATCAACCAGATCGCACAGGATCACCCGATTCTGATCGATAAATACCTGATGGGTAAAGAGATTGAGGTTGATGCGGTATGCGACGGCACAGATATCCTGATCCCGGGTATCATGGAGCATATCGAGCGTACCGGTGTACATTCAGGAGACAGTATTTCCGTATATCCGGCACCGACCATCAGCGATCATGTAAAAGAGACCATCGTAGAGTATACAAAACGTCTGGCAAGAGCACTTCATGTCGTAGGACTGATCAACATTCAGTTCATCGCCATGAACGAGGAAGTATATGTCATCGAAGTGAACCCGCGTTCTTCCAGAACCGTACCATATATCAGTAAAGTAACAGGTATCCCGATCGTAGATCTGGCAACAAAAGTAATCCTTGGTGAGACCATCAAAGGCATGGGTTATGAGCCGGGACTGGCACCGGAGGCAGATTACATTGCCATCAAGATGCCAGTATTCTCCTTCGAGAAACTGCGTGGAGCTGAGATCAGCCTTGGACCGGAAATGAAATCCACCGGTGAGTGCCTTGGTATCGCAAAGAACTTCAACGAAGCATTGTACAAAGCTTTTATCGGCGCTGGCATTCAGCTTCCGAAGTACAAACAGATGATCATGACAGTCAAGGATGCGGACAAACCGGAGGCAGTCGGTGTTGCAAAACGTTTCGAAGCACTTGGTTACACTATTTATGCTACAAGAAGTACTGCAAAATATCTGCAGGATCATGGTGTAAATGCACGTCGTGTTAATAAGATTTCTCAGGAATCACCAAACGTTATGGATCTGATCCTTGGTCACAAGATCGATCTTGTTATCGATACACCGACACAGGGACGTGATAAATCCAGAGACGGATTCCTCATTCGTCGAAATGCCATTGAGACAGGTGTTCACTGCCTGACATCTATGGATACGGCAAATGCGCTGGCACTCAGTCTTGAGACAGCAAATGATCAGATGACGATGATCGACATCGCGACCGTGAAAAATCTTTAAAAATTAAATTTAGGGTGGCTTAAAAATTACCACGTTAGGTATGAATAGGAACTCCTGCCATTTTGTCTCAGTCGCTAGCAATCGCTCCTTGAGAAAAAATGGCAGGAGTTCTTTATAAAAAACTTAAGCAGTAAATTTTAAACCACCCAAAACAAGATTTGTTAAAAAAATATCAAAGTTTCACAAAAAGGGTGGATTTTTCACTAACTTTGTGGTAATGTAGGGACTGGGAAGAAATTTAATTACCTGATTGTGGGTATTGCATTGTACGCGTACGTGTGTTAAAGTTAACTTGTAAGATTTTTCAAAGCCTTAGCAAAAAGAGCGAGGAACCATCGAAAAAGAAAAAAAGGATATCTAAACCCGGTTCAGGTGTGCGAATCCTTATTTTTTTGGAGAATTCTGTTAAAAAAATAACAGACTTACGATGACTTTTCACCCTTTCGACTGTGTTAAAAAAATGACAAAAGTAAACGAAAATTCCTTCGAAAATTTAGGAAAAATGACGGAGGAAGCGTTGCAAAAAACAAATGATAGTGCTAAAATATAGCATGTCTAGCGTTGTTCTTTTAACATAATTACTAGAGGTATATTTTAAAAGTCAAGAAGGAGAGAAGAAAAAATGGCAAAGAAAGTTGTATTAGCAGGCGCTTGCCGTACTGCAATTGGTAAAATGGGCGGACAGTTTGGAAATACTCCGGCTGTTGAGTTAGGATCCATCGTTATCAGAGAGGCATTAAAAAGAGCAGGCGTTGCGCCGGAGCAGGTTGACGAGGTTATGATGGGATGCGTTATCCAGGCTTCCCAGGGACAGAACGTTGCTCGTCAAGCATCTATCAAAGCAGGTATCCCGAATGAGGTTCCGGCTTTCACACTGAATGTAGTATGCGGATCCGGTCTGAAATGTGTAAATGAGGCTGCAAACATGATCATGGCTGGTCAGGCTGATATCGTTGTAGCTGGTGGTATGGAGAACATGTCCATGGCTCCATATGCATTAAAGAAAGCACGTTTCGGTTACAGAATGAACAATGCAACTATGATTGATACAATGGTTAACGATGCATTATGGGATGCATTCAACAACTACCATATGATGATCACAGCTGAGAATATTTGTGATCAGTGGGGATTAACACGTGAAGAACTTGATGAGTTCGCAGCAGTTTCCCAGCAGAAAGCAGTAGCAGCTCAGGAGTCTGGAGCATTCGATGATGAGATCGTTCCGGTTCCGGTTAAAGTTAAAAAAGAGACTGTTATGATCACAAAAGATGAGGGACCACGTCCTGGCACAACAAAAGAGACTCTTGCAAAATTAAAATGCTGCTCCGGTAAAGAGGGCGGACTTGTTACAGCAGGTAACGCTTCCGGTATCAACGATGGTGCTGCAGCAATCGTTGTAATGAGCGAAGAGAAAGCAAAAGAGCTTGGTGTTAAACCGATGGCTACATTCGTAGCAGGTGCTCTTGGCGGATGCGCTCCGGAGATCATGGGTATCGGACCTGTTCCGGCTACAAAGAAAGCATTAAAGATCGCTGGTCTTACAATTGATGACATGGATCTGATCGAGGCAAACGAGGCATTTGCAGCTCAGTCTGTAGCAGTACAGAAAGAGTTAGGCTTCAGCTCTGACATCTTAAACGTAAACGGTGGTGCTATCGCACTTGGACATCCGGTAGGAGCTTCAGGATGCCGTATCCTTGTTACACTGCTTCACGCTATGCAGAAGAGAGACGTTACATACGGACTTGCTACACTGTGTATCGGCGGTGGAATGGGTTGTGCTACAATCGTTAAAAAAGAAGCTTAATTTTCAAAAATTAAATTAGAAGGATATTAAAAATCCGGACGGATCTCCGGCATGATTGCGACATGCGAAAATGTCGGAGATATTTTAATAACTGATATTGTTAGTTATTTAACACATTTGCTGTGGAAACAAAATATATAATAATTTAGATATGTGATGACTAATCTATGGACAGGATTGTTTGGGTATGGCAGTCGGAATGTTTCATATTAGTATATAATTTCATTATAAGGAGGACATATCATGAAAGTTGGTATTATTGGAGCAGGAACAATGGGATCTGGTATCGCACAGGCTTTTGCACAGACAGAAGGCTATGAAGTATATTTATGCGATATCAATGATGAATTTGCTGCAAACGGCAAGAACAAAATCGCAAAAGGATTCGAGAAAAGAATCGCAAAAGGCAAAATGGATCAGGACAAAGCTGATGCAATCCTTGCTAAAATTACCACAGGTACAAAAGACATTTGTACAGATGCTGATTTAGTAGTTGAAGCAGCATTAGAAGATATGGCAATCAAAAAACAGACATTCAAAGAGCTTCAGGAGATCGTTCCGGCTGAGTGTATTTTTGCAACAAACACATCTTCATTATCTATTACAGAGATCGGTGCAGGTCTTGACAGACCGGTAATCGGAATGCACTTCTTCAATCCGGCACCTGTAATGAAACTGATCGAGGTAATTCAGGGAGCAAATACTCCGGATGAGTTAAGAGACAAAATCGTTGAGATTTCCAAAGAGATCGGCAAAACACCGGTACAGGTTAACGAGGCAGCTGGTTTCGTAGTAAACAGAATCCTTGTTCCGATGATCAACGAAGGTATCTGCGTATTAGAAGCAGGTGTTGCAAGCGTAGAAGATATCGATGCAGCAATGAAATTAGGTGCTAACCACCCAATGGGACCTTTACAGTTAGGTGATTACATTGGTCTTGATATCTGCCTTGCTATCATGGAAGTAATCTATTCTGAGACAGGCGATCCTAAATATCGTCCGGCTCCATTGCTTAGAAAAATGGTACGTGCAGGTAAACTTGGCTGCAAGACAGGCGTAGGTTTCTACGATTACAGCAAGTAAGAATAGAATAAATACTCTCGAATTATAAGGGGTATAATCCTTATAAGATATATAAGAAGTTAACGGTCGGAATAACAATTTCCGATTATTACATCGGAGAGTGGTGCCAGACATGTGCATTTTGCTACACATGTCTTTGGTGCCTTTTGGAGTTTTGACTGTGCTTCACTAAAAATGGAGGAAAAGTAAAAAATGGATTTCGGATTAAGTAAGAAACATGAAATGGCAAGAAGCCTTTTCAAAGAATTCGCTGAGAACGAAGTAAAACCACTTGCTCAGGAAGTTGACGAAACTGAAAAATTCCCAAGAGCTACCGTTGACAAAATGGCTAAATATGGCTTCCTTGGAATCCCGGTACCGAAGGAACTCGGTGGACAGGGTTGTGACATCCTTACATACGCTATGTGCGTAGAGGAGTTATCAAAAGTTTGCGGTACTACAGGTGTTATCGTATCTGCACATACATCTCTGTGTGTAGACCCAATTCTTACATTTGGTACACCAGAGCAGAAAGCTAAATATGTTCCGGACCTTGCTTCCGGTAAAAAACTCGGTGCTTTCGGTTTAACAGAGCCGATGGCAGGTACAGACGCTCAGGGACAGCAGACAAAGGCTGTTTTAGACGGAGATGAGTGGGTTCTTAACGGATCTAAATGCTTCATCACAAACGGTAAAGAAGCTGACGTATATATCGTAATTGCTGTAACAGGCAAAGTTGAAAAACGTGGCAGAACAATGAAAGAGATCTCTGCTTTCATCGTTGAAAAAGGAACTCCAGGATTTACTTTTGGTGTTAAAGAGAAAAAAATGGGTATCCGTGGTTCATCCACATATGAGTTAATCTTCACAGATTGCCGTATCCCGAAAGAGAACCTTCTTGGAAAACAGGGTAAAGGTTTCAATATCGCTATGCATACACTGGATGGCGGACGTATCGGTATCGCTGCACAGGCACTTGGTCTTGCAGAGGGTGCATTAGAGACAACAATCGCATACGTAAAAGAGAGAAAACAGTTCGGCAGAAGCATCGCTCAGTTCCAGAACACACAGTTCCAGTTAGCAGATATGGCTACAAAAGTAAAAGCTGCTCAGTTAATGGTATACAGAGCTGCATTAAAGAAAGACGAGTACCAGGCTGGTGCTAAAGTTTCTTATTCTGTAGAAGCTGCTATGGCAAAACTTTACGCTGCAGAAGTTGCAATGGAAGTTACAACAAAATGCGTACAGTTACATGGTGGTTATGGTTACATCAGAGAGTACGATGTTGAGCGTATGATGCGTGATGCTAAGATCACAGAGATCTACGAAGGAACTAGCGAAGTTCAGCGTATGGTTATTTCTGGTGCATTACTTAAGTAAGGAGGAAAACAATCGTGAAGATTATTGTTTGTATTAAACAGGTACCTGATACAGCAGGTGGAGTTAAGTTCAATCCGGACGGAACTCTTGACAGAGCAGCAATGCTCACAATCATGAACCCAGATGATAAAGCAGGTCTTGAGGCTGCTTTAAGATTAAAAGATCAGTACGGCGCAGAAGTTACTGTTTTAACAATGGGACTTCCGAAAGCTGGCGATACATTACGCGAAGCATTAGCTATGGGCGCTGACAATGCAGTTCTTGTAACTGACAGATGCCTCGGCGGTGCTGATACATGGGCTACATCTTCTACAATTGCAGCAGCAATTCGTGAGATGGGCGATTACGATCTGATCATCACAGGCCGTCAGGCTATCGATGGTGATACAGCTCAGGTTGGTCCTCAGATTTCTGAGCACCTTGATATCCCGGTTATCTCTTATGCTCGTAAGATCGAGATCGAAGGAGATGCTGTAAAAGTTCAGCGTCAGTATGACGACAGATATCATGTAGTAAAAGCTCAGATGCCTTGCCTGATCACATGCTTAGCAGAGCTGAACGACCCGAGATACATGACTCCGGGCGGAATCTTCGATGCATGCGAAGCAGAGATCGCTACAATGGGTAGAGCAGATCTGAAGACTCTGGAAGACGGAAACATGGGTCTTGCAGGTTCTCCGACAAAGATCGCAAAAGCATCCGACAAAGTAAGAAAAGGTGCTGGAGAGAAAATCACACTGGATACAGAAGAAGCTGTTTCTTATCTGCTTGGTAAGATGACAGAGAAACATGTATGCGGACTGTAAGAGAAAGGAGAAATAACAATGGCAGCAATGGAACAATCCTTAATTGAGCAGTACAAAGACGTATATGTATTCGCTCAGCAGGTAGATAATGAAATTAGCCCGATTGCTTTCGAGTTACTCGGAAAAGCAAAAGATCTTGCAAATGATTTAAATGAGAAAGTAGTAGCAGTATTAATTGGACATAACGTAAAAGACCTTGCAGCTCAGCTTGGCGCTTATGGTGCAGACAAAGTTATCGTTGTAGATGACAAAGAGCTTGAGGTATACAGAACAGAGCCATATACACATGCGCTTGCATCTGTAATCAATGAGTTCAAACCAGAGATCATGTTAGTTGGTGCAACAGCTATCGGTCGTGACCTTGGACCTCGTGTATCTGCACGTGTTCAGACAGGTCTGACAGCAGACTGTACATCCCTTGAGATCGGTAACTTCCCACTGAACCCAATGCCGGGTAGAGAGCAGAAACCAAATCAGTTACTGATGACACGTCCTGCTTTCGGTGGAAACACAATCGCTACAATCGCTTGCCCGGACAACCGTCCGCAGATGGCAACTGTTCGTCCAGGTGTTATGCAGAAGATCGAGCCGATCGCTGATGCTAATCCGGAAGTTGTTGAGTACAACCCAGGATTCACACCGGACAACAAATATGTTGAGATTCTTGACATCGTTAAAAATGTATCTGACGTTGTTGATATCCAGGACGCTAAGATCCTTGTATCTGGTGGCCGTGGAGTTGGAACACCGGAGAACTTCAAAATGCTCGAAGAGCTGGCTGAGGTTGTTGGTGGTACCGTATCCTGCTCTCGTGCAGTAGTAGATGCTGGTTGGAAACCACAGGATCTGCAGGTTGGTCAGACTGGTAAAACAGTTCGTCCGCAGGTTTACTTTGCAATCGGTATTTCCGGAGCAATCCAGCACGTAGCTGGTATGGAAGAGTCTGATCTCATCATCGCAATCAACAAAGACGAAGATGCTCCTATCTTCGATGTAGCTGATTACGGTATCGTTGGAGATCTGAACAAGATCGTTCCACTTCTTACTGAGGAGATCAAAAAAGCTCTTGCAGCTAAATAAAATTTGCCTTGTGGCTTAGAATTTAATATTTAGGACGAAAAAGTGGTATTTTACCTCCGCGGCGAACAATCGCACGCTGAGGAAAAATACCACTTTTTCTTTATCCACACTTTGTAACTGACCTTAAATTTGGGATCGCCACTGCGTCTATGCCGCTGCGCCTTTATGTGGTATAATGTATGTAAAATTTTTTACATAAAATTTACTTAGAATATGATTTCATTTTACGGGGTGTCTTTATAATGATAAATAAAATAAGCTAGTTAGGATTAGCAAACAGAAAAAGCTTAAATAGCAGAGATAAGAGGAACAACAAGTAAAATGTAATAGACATGTGGTGTCAGTTAGTTGAAGTAGATGAGGTGGGAAGATATGATGATTTATATTGTGGAAGATGATAAGAATATTCAGGAAATCGAGAGCTTTGCATTGAAGAATTCCGGTTATGAAGTACGTGGATTTGAATGTACCAAAGATTTTTATGCGGCTTTGGATGAGCAGATTCCGGATCTGGTTTTACTGGATATTATGTTACCGGATGAGGATGGATTACAGATTTTGAAAAAACTGCGTCTGAATCACAGTACAGTGCTTGTCCCAGTTATTATGGTAACGGCAAAAACGACAGAGTTGGACAAGGTAAAAGGGCTGGATCTTGGTGCGGATGATTATCTGACAAAACCGTTTGGTGTTATGGAACTGATTTCCAGAGTAAAAGCATTACTGAGAAGAAGTGCTTCTATCCATAAAAAAGAAGTTTACGAGTTTGAAGATATTACTCTGAATGACAGCAAACACGAGGTACATACTGCACAGGGAAAATGTGATCTGACCTATAAAGAGTATGAATTGCTGAAATATCTGATCATGAATGAAGGTATCGTATTGACCAGAGATCGTCTGATGGAAGAAATCTGGGGCATGGATTTTACCGGTGAATCCCGTACACTTGATATGCATATCAAGACATTACGTCAGAAACTGGGACCATCCGGAAAATTGATTCAGACTGTTCGAAATGTAGGATATAGCCTGAATCATATTAGAAACTAAAAACTTTTGAAAAGCAGATGCAATTGGTATATGTCAGAGTATAGCAAGAACCATATGAATGTCTTGGATCTGCTTTTTAGATAAATAGATGAGGCAGAAGGCATGAGAAAGAAAATTCATAAAAATTTAGTTGGTATTGCGGCACTTGCCATCTTACTGACGATCGGACTGACATTTTGGGCATATTTTATGATGTTGCAGAAACAGATTTTTCAGGATCTTCAAACGGATGTACATGTACTGGCAAGTTCAGATTATATCGTAGAAACATTGGAGCAGAATTATGATGCTAATGCAGACGGGCTGCGCATTACGTTGGTTGATGCGGATGGAAACGTGCTTTATGAGAGCAAAGCCAATGCAAGCAAGATGAAAAATCATATGGAACGACCGGAGATTCAACAGGCATTGAAAAATGGCGAAGGAAAAGCAACGAGACATTCGAATACGATTGGTACTTTATCTTTTTATTATGCGGAAAAATTAGATAATGGCTGCATTATCCGAGTATCCAGAGATATTCCATATGTGGCAAAAATGAGTTTGTATCTGATCCCGGAAAGTATCGCGATTTTTGCAGGGATTTTTGTACTGTGTCTGATTTTGGGTCATATTATGACGAAGCGCTTTATTGAGCCGATTGAAATGCTGGCAGTAGATGTGGAAAAAGTAAGTGAGATACAGGCCTATCCGGAAATTCAGCCGTTTATCGAGACGATTAATCAGCAGCATCGGGAGCTGAAACGAAATTCAAAAATGCGGCAGGAATTTACGGCAAATGTATCCCATGAATTAAAAACGCCACTGACATCTATTTCCGGTTATGCGGAATTGATTGAATCCGGGATTGCGCAGGGGGAAGATACCGTGCGTTTTGCCGGAGAAATTCATAAAAGTTCGCAGCGTCTGTTGACACTGATCAATGATATTCTGCGTCTGTCTCAGTTGGATTCTGTAGAAGAATGTGTGGATACAGAAGCGGTAGATCTGTATGAAATGGCATTGAATTGCCGCGATATGCTTGAGATGCAGGCAAACAAGCATCATGTAGTTGTGCGTGTGAAAGGAGATACAGAGGTGATTCAGGCAAACCGTCGTATGATGGAAGAATTGATATACAATCTGTGTGACAATGCGATTCGGTATAATCATTCTGGTGGTTCGGTCAATGTCACAATTGGAAAGGAAGATCAGCATCCATTTGTAGCTGTGAAAGATACTGGAATTGGTGTATCTAAGGAAGATCAGGAACGAATTTTTGAACGTTTTTATCGTGTGGATAAGAGTCGGTCAAAACAGACGGGTGGAACTGGCTTGGGACTTGCAATCGTAAAACACATTGCGGTGATGCATAAGGCAGAACTGAAAATTGAAAGTGAACTTGGAAAAGGAACGGAAATTAAAATTGTATTCCCAGTGTAGCGGTAAAACATAGTGATAAAGTTTTGATAAAATAATATTAAAAGCTCCAGTTGGTGTTGCTAATAGCAGTTTTGTGATATAATGAGTGTAAATGAGTCAACATGCTATCGAAAACCCCCTTTTTCAGCGCATATATACACTGAAAAAAGGGGGAGTAAAGTACAAAATATTTTTTAATAAAAGAGAGAACTTAGTCAATAAAAATTAACCATGAATTTCGAGAAGTTTCTTCTTGAGTTCATTCTCCATACGCTGCATCTCAGCTTCTGCAGTCTGGCGTTTCTCACGACCTTCGGTCTGAATCTTCAATACCTCATCAAATGTACTGATCAGAGACTCATTGGTATGTTTCAATGTCTCAAGATCCACGATACCGCGTTCAGATTCTTTGGCTGTATCAATCGTAGCAGTTTTGAGAATATCTGCATTCTTACGAAGCAGCTCGTTTGTCATGTCTGTTACTTCACGCTGTGCTTTGGCAGCCTGTGCGGAGTGCTCAATGCCAAGGGCAAGTACCATCTGGCTTTTCCAGAGCGGAATCGTATTAACAATGGTGGACTGGATTTTTTCTGCCATCAGTGTATCATTATTCTGTACCATGCGGATCTGCGGAGCAGTCTGAATGGAAATCATTCTTGTCAGCTCCAGATCATGGATTTTCTTTTCAAAACGGTCACACATGGACTGTAGATCTTTTGCAGCCTGTGCATCTTCTGGCAGATTAGAGGTCTCTGCTTTTGCAACAGCAGCGGCAAGCTCACCGGTGCGGACTTCTTCTAATTTTTTCTTTCCTGCAAGAATATACATGGAAAGTTCTTTGAAGTAAGTCAGGTTGACAGCATACATTTTATCCAATAGGGCAATATCTTTCATCAAAGTTACCTGATGATTTTCCAAAGCGGTGCATACATTGTTTACGTTTACCTCTGCTTTGTCATATTTTGCTTTCATGGCAGTAATCTTGTTAGAGGATTTCTTGAATAATCCCTTGAAGCCCTTATCCTGCTCTGTGATATCAAAACTCTTCAGGTCGACCACCAGAGAAGAAAGCATGTCACCTACTTCGCCAAGATCTTTGGTACGAACGTTGTTCAGTGCTGCTTCAGAGAAATCAGCCATTTTCTTTTGTGTGCCAACGCCATATTGTAAGATTGCCTGCGAATTGTGCAGATCAATTTTTTCAGAAAAGTCATTGACCATCTGTAATTCTTCCGGTGTCAGATTTTTTTCGCTGAAAGCCGGATCAGAAACCTGTTCTGCAAGGTCAGAAGCAGCAGTTGCAGCCGGTGCTTCTTTTGTCTCCGGAGCCACATCGAAAGTCAGTGTTGGTGTGGTTGTAAAATCTTTGAATTCGTTGTCCATAGTAATTTTATCTCCTTAAATAATAATCTTGTTATTGATTTTCATAACAATATGCGCTTGTAATTTGACTATATTTTATTGCGAAAATCAATAAAAATATAGATATTTACCTGTTTCATAATAGAACTACAAAAAGTAAGAACAATTCCCGAAATTACTTATTGTTAAGTGTGAAATCATCTTCTTTTAAGCCTTCCTGTGCCAGCATCGTGTTCAGCACGGAGATATCAGAAGAAATATCCCAAGCGCAGTCTGCGAATAAGCTGTCCAGCAGTTTCTCAAATGCTACATTCAGAGTATCAACCGTCTGCTCAATTTCTGCTTTGGTGTTGCTGATATTTTCTCCTGCAATTGGTTGTTTGTCCAGTTCGCGATAAGCATTCAGCAGTTTTGAGGTGGTTGGCAGATAATAATTCATCATTTTCTGCAGATCAGGAGCGACTTCCGGATGAATCCGGACTTCGTCAAAAATACGCTGTACAAGCTGCTCCATTTTATCCAGCTTGCGGGAAATTTCTTCTCCCGGAATGGCATCATTACATTCACGGATATGGCGGACATAAGCCTGTCCTTCGTCGATCAGTTTCTGACATTCCGCAGATACTTTGTGTTCTTCCTGTTCTTTTTCCATGATTTTTTTCTTTTCATAATATTCCAGTCTTGCGGTGCGGTACTCTTCGTAAGCCTGGTCGGAAAGCAGAAAATAATTGTCCTGTGTATCCACATGGGCTTCATAAAAAAGATGCTGATTGATCATTTTTTGCAGATCTTTTGCAATAAATGCTATGGATTTATGATTGCGGTCCGCGAGCTGCTGAAGCGGCACACTCAAATGGTGATCAATCTGGCGTACATAGCTTCTGTAGCGGTTCAGCAGGCGAATTTTTTTGGTGCCATTGATACCCAACGTGAATCCTGTCGCTGCGAGTACACCAAAAATAATGACCGGAACAATAAACATATGGGAAACTGCAGCACTGAGTGCTGTAAATGTGATCAGTCCTGCCAGTGTGAAAATTCCAATAGAATATCCAAGAGCCATGCTGATGATGGCACCTGCCTGTCCCCCCGGACGTTTGTTATACAGTTCAGGCATCTGAGGTTGATCCGGAGCCGGACGGGTGTGTACCGTTTTGTAGTACGGATTAGAACTGTATGAAGTTTTCACAGAAACTTTTACGGAACTTTTTACGTTGTCTATGGTGTCGTTGATCACGTCTCCGATGGATCGGCTCAAATTTGTAAAATCTCCGGTGGAGATGGCAGAGTCAACGGCATCTTTTATCTTATCACCAACGTCGTTCCAGTTTGAATTTGGCATATAAAAAATCTCCTTTGTTACATCAGGCAAAGATCGGTGCCTGTATTTATAATTCATGAATGTTCCAATATTCTTATTGCAAGATATGGATGGAGCAAAACAGCACAAAAGGCGTTTGCATATTTTGGAAATTTATGCAAATCCTACAGCTCTTACAATAAAAAAAAGATTCGTTTTCATATTTTCTATGATACCTTATCAGAAAGAAAAATACAACTATTGGCAAAGTGGAAAAAAGGGTATAAACTATTAAAAAAGCATAAACAGTTCTACAGAAGAAAAATGCGAGATGAAAATCCCATTGTGTGACAGGGGACGGACAGAAGACAATTTTCCTGGAGGAACCATAAAAAAGAAAACGTACAGGAGGTTTCAGGATGTACAGAGATATTGCAAAATTAATTATGTATGGAGATATAGACGAGGATTGTATTTTATACCAGATGGGTGAGATTTTCCGGGAATTTGAGGAGGGCACCCAGAGCAACGCGGTGCTGATCCGCAAGGTGTATACCCAGATCAAACGTTTGCTGACGGTAGCAACAGATTTCGGATTTGATAAAAATCTGTGGCACAATTATCTGGCTTACTTCCTTATTACAAATGAAAATCCGTTCAGCATCACCTGTGAAAAAATCGGTGCAAACGATGGAAGTGTCAACCATTTTGCGAGAAATGATTTTGCAGCCATCAAAAATCTGTTTGAGTATGATTTTTCTGAAATTGAGAAATCCCTTGGTATTGACTGCTTTACACAGATTTCCAATTATCATGCCATTGAGAAAAAAGAATTGATGTACAATAAAAATGTCAGCGAAAAAGTACAGGCATTGAGCAGCCGCATGGAGCAGGCAAAAGACGTGGAAGGATTTTTCACCGCAGTAACTGAATTTTACCGTGATTACGGTGTTGGCATGTTTGGATTAAACAAAGCGTTCCGTATTCAGGATCGTACCGATAGCAAACTTGTATTTTTACCGATCAACAATATGGACAAAGTTATGCTGTCTGATTTGGTTGGCTATGAGATCCAGAAGAAAAAACTGGTGGATAATACCCGTGCTTTCGTGGAAGGCAAAAAAGCAAACAATGTGCTGCTCTTTGGTGACAGCGGAACCGGTAAATCAACCAGTATTAAAGCCATTGTCAATGAGTTTTACGATCAGGGACTGCGCATGATCGAGATTTATAAACATCAGTTCAAAGATCTGTCAAATGTTATTGCAGCCGTAAAAAACAGAAACTACAAGTTCATTATTTATATGGATGATCTTTCTTTTGAGGAATTTGAGATTGAATATAAATTCCTGAAAGCAGTCATTGAAGGTGGTGTGGAGACGAAACCGGATAATATTCTGATCTATGCGACATCCAACCGCCGTCACCTGATCCGTGAGACATGGAGCGACCGTAACGATGTGCAGCAGGATGAGGGAATGCATCGTTCCGATACAATGCAGGAGAAGCTTTCTCTGGTTAATCGTTTTGGTGTTACGATCAATTACTCCAAACCGAGCCAGAAAGAGTACTTTGACATTGTGATTCATCTGGCAGCAAAAGCAGGCATCAAGATGTCTGAGGATGAGCTGAAAGCAGAGGCAAATAAATGGGAGCTGAGCCATGGCGGAATTTCCGGAAGAACTGCGCAGCAGTTTATCTATTATCTGCAGGGGCAGGAAGATGAGAAATAGTCTGTTTGATGAATAAGAAAAAATAGATAAAAAGCGGAAAGATAGTTTTTCGTGTAACAACTGATAAATTTGGAACGCTGGACAGGAATATAATAAGAATGAAATTTGTAGAGATAAGTTGGAAGGTAACATCTGATAAATATGGAACTGTATGATTTTATTCTTATTACATAAGAACATATGAGGAAAAGGAATACAATGTAGAAGGGGGTTTTTCTATGAGGATAGAATTTATTGGTGCAGCGCATGAGGTAACAGGTAGTTGTCATTATCTGAAGATCGGAGAAAAACATATTCTGGTGGACTGTGGTATGGAGCAGGGGGCAGACATCTACGAAAATCAGGATATTCCGGTAAATGCAGCAGCGATTGATTATGTGTTTGTGACACACGCACACATTGATCATTCCGGATTACTGCCGCTTTTGTATGCAAGAGGTTTCCGGGGACAGATTTTTGCCACAAATGCCACCACGCAGCTCTGTAACATTATGTTAAAAGACAGTGCGCACATTCAGGAGTTTGAGGCGGAATGGAGAAACCGGAAAGCCCGCAGAGCCGGACAGCCGGAAGTGGTTCCGATGTACAGTGTAAACGATGCACAGGGCGTTTTGAATTATTTTGTACCGTGTGATTATGACAAAAAAGTGCATGTGTGTGACGAATTGACCGTATGCTTCCGTGATGCGGGACATTTGCTTGGATCTTCTTTTATTGAAATGTGGGCAAAAGAAGGGGAGGATGAGTGCAAACTGATTTTCTCCGGTGATATTGGAAACGGTAATCGTGCGCTGATCCGTGATCCGGAAATTCCGGAATCCGCGGATTATCTGATCATGGAGTCCACTTATGGAGATCGAAATCATGACGTGCCACCTGATTATGCATCTGAACTTGCCCGGGTGCTGGCGGTGACATTTGCCAGAGGCGGAAATGTGGTTATTCCGGCATTTTCCGTAGGACGTACCCAGGAAATGCTATATTATCTGCGCAAAATCAAACAGGAGCAGATGTTGTCCTCTTTCCAGAATTTTGAGGTGTATGTGGACAGTCCGCTGGCTATTGAGGCAACAAATATTTTCAATAAAAATGTGCTGGAATGTTTCCGTAAAGATGATCTGGAAATGATCAAAAGTGGTGTGAACCCGATTGGTTTTCCGGGATTAAAGACCACGGTTTCCAGTGATGAATCCAGAGGCATCAATTTTATCAAGACGCCGAAGGTAATTATTTCTGCTTCCGGAATGTGTGAGGCAGGTCGTATCCGCCATCATCTGAAACATAATCTGTGGCGGGAAGAGTGTACCATCGTATTTGTTGGTTATCAGGTTCCGGGTACATTAGGTTATCAGCTGTTGAACGGTGCAAAAGAGGTAAAACTTTTCGGTGAGACAGTGCATGTCAATGCAGAAATCCTGAATCTGCCGGGCATCAGTGGTCATGCGGATAAGGATCATCTGACCGCATGGGTACAGGGCATGAAGCAGAAACCAAAACGGGTATTTGTGGTTCATGGACAGGATCAGGTAACGGATAATTTTGCGGCACATTTAAAAGAAGTGGTTGGTGTGGACGCGGTTGCACCGTATAGCGGTGATATTTATGATCTGCAGCAGAATCTGTGCGTGGTACAGGGCAGCAGAAAACTGGCAGAGAAACGTAAGACCAAGAAAGCTGGAAACAGTGTATTTGACCGGTTACTGGCAGCAGGTCAGCGCCTGATCGCAGTAATTCATAAAAATAAAGAAATCGCAAATAAAGATATGGCGAAGTTTGCGGATCAGATCAATGCGCTGTGTGATAAGTGGGACAGATAAGTATATATGATAGCTTGTTAAAGTAAAATTTTCAAAGCCATTCGGAATATGATTTTTCGGATGGCTTTGTATTACATAGAATGACAGAAAAAGTTTCATGTAAGTAAAAAGCATACTTTTTGCAGATTTATATAGATTAAAAAAGTATGGAAAAGAAGATGTCAGCTTGCGCTGACCAGAATCACGCACCAAGTCTCACGTGCGTTCGACTTGAATCAAACGTGATTTGCACTTTTTTGGAAATTTATATAACTTAAAGAAATTTAAAGTATATCGAGGAGGAGTACCAATGATTAACGAAGTTATGGAGTACAATAAGAAATTTGTGGAGGATAAAGCATACGAACCGTATCTGACCAGCAAGTATCCGGACAAAAAACTGGCAATTCTGACCTGTATGGATACACGTCTGACAGAGTTACTTCCGGCAGCACTTGGTCTGAAAAATGGCGATGCAAAAATTATAAAAAATGCCGGCGGCGTGATCACACATCCATACGGTAGTGTGGTTCGAAGTCTGTTAGTAGCGATTATTGAGCTTGGTGTAGAAGAAGTTATGGTTATCGGACATACAGACTGTGGGGTACAGGGTATGGATGGTGGAAAACTTCTGGAAGAGTTGACACACAGAGGCATTTCACAGGAACATATCAATATTGTGCGAAACAGTGGTATTGATCTGGAAAAATGGCTTGGTGGCTTTGAATGTGTGGAGCAGTCTGTCAGAGATACCGTGATTGCATTGAAAAATCACACACTGATGCCAAAGGATATCACGATCACTGGATTTATCATGGATTCCGTAACCGGTGAATTACGTCAGGTGCCAGTAGAAGAATAAGCGATTTTACACTTTTCTAATATCGGAAGCAGTGCTATACTGATAGAGATTATAAAACATATGATAAAAACATACGAAGGAGAAATTTCATGCCTGTATTTGATTTTAATAATAAGCCAGATAAAAATTCACATGGAAAATGTACTTACACCATGGTTTTTTCCAATGCTTCCGAAGCATCCGCAGAATCTCCGATTCTGTTACTGGATAACAAGATTCGCCAGTGGAAGCATCATTCATGTGGTGTTTTTACCAATCCGGTAAAACGCACTTCCTTTGAATTTGAGGAAGAAGATGGCAAGATCAGTGCGGATATTTTACAGATTGATGCACGTTTTGTCAGCCTGTTGCGCTGGCTTGGTGAAAACCATATTACCGTACGCCTTTCCGGAGAAAACCGTCCGGATGGTTATGCTGTATACAAGATCCGTGAGATTGCCTTTGGAGGTGGCACAAAACTGTCCGCTGAGGACGGATTTTTACAGTTTATGATGGAACGTCTGTTTGCCAGCAACGCACCGACAGAGGTGTTTGACGAAGAAGAACAGGAAGAAGAAGGCGACAGCATGAAGCTGACCAGTCTGCAGAGTATCACAGATTTTATGAACTGTGCAGGACGCACTTTGCCGGATAACATTCGTCTGTGGGCGCGTCGAAATTTGGCAGTTGCCCGTTCCCATGAAGTTTCCGCGGAGGAGCGCCGTCATGCACAGCGTGCTCTTTCTATTATGATGAACATCCGTTGGAAGAGCAATTATTTTGAAGCAATCGACCCGGAAGAAGCACGTCGGATTTTGGATGAAGAATTATATGGTATGGAGCGTGTAAAACAGCGTATCATCGAGACAATCATCCAGATCAACCGTACCCATACACTGCCGGCTTATGGTCTGCTTCTGATCGGACCTGCCGGAACCGGAAAATCCCAGATTGCCTATGCGGTAGCACGTATTCTGAAACTGCCGTGGACCACACTGGACATGAGTTCCATCCATGATCCGGAGCAGCTGACCGGAAGTTCCCGTGTTTATGCCAATGCAAAGCCGGGTATTATCATGGAGGCATTTTCCGCAGCAGGAGAATCCGGACTGGTATTTATCATCAATGAGTTAGATAAGGCTTCCAATGGAAAAGGAAATGGCAATCCGGCAGATGTACTGCTGACCTTGCTGGATAACCTTGGATTTACGGATAACTACATGGAATGTATGGTTCCGACGGTTGGCGTATATCCGATCGCAACTGCCAATGACAAAGACCGCATCAGCGCACCGTTGATGTCACGTTTTGCAGTCATTGAGATTCCGGATTATACACCGGAGGAGAAAAAGACAATTTTCGCCCGTTTTTCACTGCCGAAAGTATTAAAACGTATGGGCATGAGTGAGGACGAGTGCATCGTGACACCGGAAGGCTTAGATGCAGTTGTGAAAAAATATGAGAACACAACCGGTATCCGTGATCTGGAGCAGGCAGCAGAGCATATCGCTGCAAATGCACTGTACCAGATCGAGGTAGATCATGTGACATCCGTTACTTTTGATGCGGATGCAGTAGACTCTTTGCTGGAGTAATGCCTCAGATCATAATACACAGATCCTTTGGCAACTTTTGAAGCCACATGTGCGCCAAAGACACCCAGTCGTGCCATGATTGCCAGTCCGAACCGGCGGAAGGCATATTCGGCACCAAAAATCTGACGGATATCCTTCACGGATTTGAAATCATAAAAATATTTGGACGCTTCATAAAAAGTTTCCTGCAATTCCCAAGGCGACATATGCTTGGGGAGAAAGGTGACATTCATCATGTCAAAGCGGCTCCAGTCGCTGGTGATCATACGGTGATCCTGACAAAACTGGTCGTAAACTGGTGTGCCGGGAAAGGGTGTCAAAATAGCAGGTTGTAACTGATAGGCATGGATAGATTTTGCGAAAGCAACACTTCTGTCCATGTCTTTTTTTGTATCTTCATCCAGTCCAAGAACGATGCTTGCAATCATACGGATTTTGTATTTTTCGCAGGCAGCACCGGCTTTTCGGATATCTTCGATATTCTGTCCTTTATGGATCTCATCTAAGGCATTCTGGTTCAGCGATTCAATGCCGATCAACACTCTGGTCAGATGCGCGTCATGTAAAAGCTGCAATAATTCCGCATCATTCGCCAGATCCGTTCGCCCAAAGAAAAAGCTCTCTTTGAACGTAAGATGTTCGGCGATCATCCGGCGGCAGATATCTTTTGCCCGTTCTTTGTCCGCGGTAAAATTGTCATCTTCAAAATTCAGATAGCGAAAGCCCATTTGTTTATACATGCGGATCTCATCAATGACATTATCCACACTGCGCTGTCGGTAAGGGGCAAACATGCGGGACGTGGTGCAGAACGTGCAGCGGTAGGGGCATCCTCTGGTGGAAATAACATTTGCCGCGACGCAGGGTGTTTTCAGAATCGAATAATCTGGAAATGGTGCCTCATCCACATTGGTCAGAGAGATCCCCTGCACGATCCGGGTGTTTAAACGTCCTTCCACTACATCTAAAATAACTTTTTCGCCTTCCCCGACAATGACCTGATCTGCATGCTGCAGGGCTTCTTCGGGAAGCCAGGTCGGATGCATACCGCCCATGATCACGCGGGCAGTGGAATGTTTGTGGATGATGTCTGCCAGTTCATAACCTCTGGGAGCATTGGAGGTCATCAGTGACAGGCAGAAAATATCCGTATCCTTTAGCAGATGTTTTAACGGCAGGCGGGCGTTTAATTCTTCATAGGCTTCCACCTGATACCCGGCTTTTTTTAAAATGCCACCAAGGATCAACGGACCTGTGATGGAGTTGGACTGTCCGTAAATTTTCCCACCAAGACGATAGAGAGGAATCCGGCGCAGGTCGGAAGCAGGTACAATAAATACAATTTTCATAATTAAAAACCTCACAGAAACTATCTTTTTTGCAAGTATTGCCATTCCGTGGGAATCTATGCCAAAGTAAATCAAAATCGCAACAGTCGACTTGTATAAAAAATTATGGTACAATGAGCGCAATTGGATGAGGAATGCAGAGGACATTCTTAAAATTATGAGGTAAGTGAGATATATGGTAAATACAAATAGAAGAAAACACATCTGTACCGGACTGATGGCGCATGTGGATTCCGGAAAAACCACGCTGTCAGAGGCACTTTTGTATACTTCCGGAGCAATTCGAAAACTTGGAAAAGTAGATACAAAAGATGCATTTCTGGATACCGATGAGCGGGAGCGTGCCAGAGGAATTACGATTTTTTCCAAACAGGCGGAACTGACCTGGCGCGACACGGATCTGACATTATTAGATACACCGGGGCATGTGGATTTTTCTGCGGAGATGGAGCGTGTGCTTCAGGTGCTGGATTACGCAGTGCTGCTGATCAGTGGATCAGATGGTGTGCAGGGACATACGCAGACGCTGTGGAATCTGTTGCAGCAGTATGAGATTCCAACGTTCTTTTTTGTAAATAAAATGGATCAGCCGGGAGCGGATCAGGCAGCTGTGATGACCGAATTAAAAGAACGGTTATCCGAAGGATGCATTGACTTTTCCGCTTCGTCCGTTTTGGCAGATGCAGTGATAGCAGACGTTGCAGACGCGAAAAAGGATTATGATGCTAAGCAGACGATGGACTCTGGAATGAATACAGATCAGAGTGTTTTATCTTTGGAAACATGGTATGAGGAACTGGCAACCTGTCAGGAGGAAGCACTGGAAACATATCTGGAAACCGGAACGGTGTCTGAGGCTCAGATTCGGGCAATGATCCGGGACAGAGAAGTATTTCCGTGTTATTTTGGTTCTGCCCTGAAAATGGAAGGAATCGAAACCTTTTTAAATGGATTTGAGTTCTGGACGGAAGAAGATACCTATCCATCGGAATTTTCTGCAAAAGTGTACAAGATTTCCAGAGATGAGCAGGGCAACCGTCTGACGCATTTAAAAGTAACCGGCGGTGTATTAAAAGTAAAAGATCTTCTTCGCACGAAGTCAGACGGGGAAGATGACGTGTTGGAAAAAGTCAACCAGATTCGTGTATATTCCGGCGAAAAATACGAAGTCCGTCAGCAGGCAGAAGCCGGAGAAATCTGTGCGGTCACCGGGCTTGCAGAGACCTATCCTGGGCAGGGACTGGGAGAAGAAGCGGAAACGCTGCCGCCGCTGTTAGAGCCAGTTCTGACCTGTCAGGTTTGTCTCCCGGAAGGCTGTGATCCGGCGCTGATGCTGCCAAAACTGAAACTGCTGGAAGAAGAACAGCCAGAACTGCACATCGTCTGGGATGAGCAGTTACAGGAGATTCAGGCACAGATCATGGGAGAAATCCAGACAGAAATTTTACAGAGCGTTATTGCAGAGCGCTTTGGCATAGATGTTACTTTTGGAAAATCCCATATTGTATACAAAGAAACGATTGCAAATACGGTGGAGGGCGTCGGACATTTTGAACCGTTGCGTCATTATGCGGAAGTGCATTTATTACTGGAGCCGCTTCCGGCAGGCAGCGGGTTACAGATTGACGTAGATTGCAGTGAGGATATGTTAGATAAAAATTGGCAGCGCCTGATCGTGACGCACCTTCTGGAGCGGGAACATCGTGGCGTACTGACAGGATCTGCTATCACAGATATGAAAATTACATTGATCGCCGGTCGGGCACATCAGAAACATACCGAGGGCGGAGATTTCCGTCAGGCGACTTACCGTGCTATTCGTCAGGGTTTGATGGAAGCGGAATCGGTATTGTTAGAGCCATATTATCAATTTCGGATAGAACTCCCGGAGCAGATGATTGGACGGGCAATGACAGATATTGAAAAAATGAACGGCACTTTTGAAATTACACAGGCACAGGGAGGGCTTTCGGTATTGACTGGACGCGCGCCAGTCAGTGAAATGCAGGATTATCCGAAAGAAGTGGCAGCTTACACGAAAGGCTTCGGACGTATTTTCCTCACATTGGATGGCTATGCGCCATGCCATAATGCGGCAGATGTCATTGATGCGATTGGATATGATGCGGAACACGATACAGCCAATCCATCCGGTTCGGTATTTTGTGCGCATGGTGCAGGTTTTACAGTTCCATGGAACGAAGTAAAAGAGCATATGCATGTGGAAGGATGGCAGCCGGAAACCGTGAAAAGGGAAGAACTTCCGGAACGGGCAACACGAAGTGTCATGGATGAGTGGATCGGTGCGGATGAAGTAGATGCCATTCTGGAAAAAACATTTTATGCAAACAGCGGCGCTCGAACCCGCAGAAACGGTGTTGTACGCCGGCGCAGGGTGGAAAGTCGGACGGAATCTGTTACCAGAAATTTTACATCACAGCCGAAAAAACAGGGATATCTGCTGGTGGACGGTTACAATATCATCTTTGCCTGGGATGAACTCAAAGACCTTGCAAGAGAAAATATGGATTCTGCCAGAGGTATTTTATTAGACAAGCTGTGTAACTATCAGGGTATGAAGCAGATCGAAGTCATTGCTGTGTTCGATGCATACCGTGTGATCGGACATGAGACAGAATGCTTCGATTATCACAACATTCATGTCGTATTTACAAAAGAAGCAGAAACTGCCGATCAGTATATTGAAAAATTTGCACATACCAATGCGTCAAAATATCAGGTCACGGTGGCAACTTCCGATGGACTGGAGCAGGTCATCATCCGTGGCGAAGGATGCCGGTTGCTGTCCGCCAGAGATCTGCATGCAGAGATGGAACTGGCAGAAAAACAGCTCAGTGAAACTTATATGCAGGAGTCAACGACGAAAAATCGCCTGATCGGGGAACTTCTGGAGGCACAAAAGAAAAATGGTGCCTCAACGTAAGTATGTAAGTATATGAAGAGAACTCCAGCTATTTTGTCTTGTCCGCTAATAATCGCGTTCCAAGAAAAAATAGCTGAAGTTCTCTATTTCAGTTAAGAGTGAATATGGGCAAGTTTATTCAGTAACGTAAATGCAGAAAAAAGAAATCTTCTCCTCAAAGCAGGCATTTTAGCCTGCGTGAGGTGACGATTTCTTTTTTTCTGTTCACAACCTAAATAAAACTTCAACTTGTCATAATGTATCGGATTTCCCATTTTTCAACCTGCAGTTTACCGTCAATAACTTGCAAAATGCGAAAAATGTGGTATAATTAGCACTCAATAGGACACTTTGCTAACAGAAGGAGGCGATCGTATGTTAGTTTTACCAGTATATGATTTACTGCTCCTTCCGGGCGTCACATTTAATTTCAAAAAAGACGTTCTGGAACGCATGCAGGTTGAAAAAGTAGAAAAGGGAGAAGAAATTCTGTTTCTGATCCAGAAAGAAGAAAAGAAGCGGGAAGACCTTATCGTAGATGATTTTCAGGAAAAAGGTCTGGTAGGAACCGTAGAAAATGTGGATGATGAGGGAAATATCAGTATCCGTGTTCACAATCGTGTGGATGTTTCTGACATAGAGATAACGGATGGAGCTTTTACCGCGGATGCAGCGATCTGTTCCGAAATCGCAGATCTGCCGGAGGAAGAAGAAAAAGAGATTTATAAAGAAGCGAAAAAGAGTCTGATCCAGTTTGTCAGCGGTTTTCAGTGGGGAGTCTGGGCGCGGGCGTTTATTCAGCACTGGAGTAACATGACAGAGATCATCTGTGCGCTGTCCGCTTATTTGAGTATTACGCCGGAGGAAAAATATGCGATCATTGCTGCAGATTCCGTGCGGGAACGTACAGAACTGATTGAGCAGTCCATTTATGAATTTATCGAGATGGCGCATGTCAGTGATGAGGCAGAAAGCGCGCAGCAGGAGACACATGAACGTGTTTACCGGGAGTCTGCTTTGAAGAAGCAGATTGAATTTTTGCAGGAGCAGTTAGATGAGATGCATCCGGAAAATATTTCCGATGTCCGCAAATTTGAGAAAAAGATTCAGGAATCCGGTATGAATGAGGAAGCCAGAAAAGAAGCGGAAAAGGTGCTGAACCGTATGAAACAGGAGGGCAAAGACAGCCACGAATACGGTCTGCTCTATGATTATCTGGATTTTATGACTTCCCTGAACTGGAAAGTGGCAGCGCCGGTAGAAATTGATTTAAATCAGGCGGAGCAGGTGCTGGATGAGCAGCATTACGGCTTGAAAAAAGTAAAAGAGCGTATCATAGAGCAGATTGCGGTGATGGCATTGAATAAGAAGCAGTCTGGTTCTATCCTGCTTTTTGTCGGTGCGCCGGGTACTGGTAAGACCAGTATCTGCCAGAGCATTGCCAAAGCACTGAACCGGGAATATGTGCGGATCAGTCTTGGTGGTGTCCGGGATGAGGCAGAGATCCGTGGCCACAGAAGAACCTATATCGGAGCGATGCCGGGACGAATTATGGAAGGCATGAAGCGCAGCGGCAGTTCGAATCCGGTCATGGTACTGGATGAAGTGGATAAACTGTCCCATGATTACAGCGGAGATCCGGCAAGTGCGCTGCTGGAAGTTCTTGATCCGGAGCAGAATTTCAGTTTTACTGATCACTATATGAATGTGCCGTATGATCTGTCAAATGTATTGTTTATCTGTACAGCGAACTCTGTTGATACGATTCCGGAGCCATTGCTGAACCGTATGGAAGTGATTCAGTTCCCAGGTTATACCGCCGTGGAAAAATTTGAAATCGCAAAAAAATATCTGCTTCCGAATGCGATGTCCACCATGGGACTGAAAAAGCAGAATCTGAAGGTAACGGACGATGCCATGCGTGCGATCATCAGTGAATACACAATGGAATCCGGTGTCCGCGGTTTAAAGAAAAAACTGGAGACACTGTGCCGTCAGGCAGCGGTAAAACTGGTCAAAGGCGAGCAGAAGAGTATTACCGTAGGGGTAAAACGTCTGAAAGAATTTTTGGGACGTAAGCACTTACATCACGATGTGCGTATGCAGGAAGCACAGCCGGGGGTGGTAACCGGACTGGCATGGACCAGCGCAGGAGGAGAAATCCTCTTTATTGAGACTGCAAAAATCCGCGGTGACGGAAAAGTGAAAGTAACCGGACAACTGGGTGACGTAATGAAAGAGTCTGTGCAGATCGCGCTGACACTGGTGAAATCCATGTTTCCGGAGGAGACAGAAGTCTTAAAAGAATCAGATCTGCATATCCATGTGCCGGCAGGCGCAGTTCCAAAGGATGGTCCGTCAGCAGGTATTACGATCGTGACAGCGTTGACATCTATGCTGTTGAACAAAGGTATTTCCCCGGAATTTGCCATGACGGGTGAAGTATCATTGCGCGGCGGTGTAATGCCGATCGGTGGTCTTCCTGAAAAACTGATGGCGGCACAGAGAGCCGGTATCAAGAACGTATTTATCCCGTATGATAACCGCGAAGATCTGGAGGATGTGGCAGAGGAAGTAAAAGCAGAGTTACATATTATTCCGGTCAAACGTGTGGAAGAAGTATTGAAGCATACTGGTCTGATAAGTGAAGATAAATAAACAGAAAAAGAACGTGTCTCTTAATATGTAAGGCACGTTCTTTTTCCATGTTTCATACAAGGTTTGAAAAGAATCGTCGTTAAAATCTGTTGTCTGAAATAAGTATATCAGCTATGATTCCTTCGCTGTATTTGGCTTTTTATATGGTTTTTGAGTGAGATCGGAGCGAATATTTTTTACGACCTCCAGCATCAGTTGTTGCTGCTCATCTGACAGGAGGACAAAATAATCCAGAAACTCTTTCTGCGTCTCATTCACCGGATATAATGTACTTTGATTATCCATGAAAAACTGTGACAGTGTGATATCAAAAGATTCGCAGATATATTCTAATGTTGCGATAGAAGGAATGGTATTTCTCTTACGCATATTAGAAATCGTGGAAGTTGATAATCCGGACAGTTTCGAAAGCTGATAATCGTTTAAATGTTGTCTCGCCATAATCTCGTCAATTCTTTTTAGTACATCCATGTTGAAACCTCCTGAAACTTCTGCCCGTATAAATAGTAGTAAACAATCGTATAAATTGCTTATACAAGTATTCTACCTAGTTTTATAGAAATAAAATAGCGTACATATGTATGCTAAAATTACTCAAGTGTGATATAAAAAATCTGTTTATACTTTTTTTATTTGACAAAATATTAGCAAAAGGGTAGCATGAGTGCTAGAAGTGTCTTATTTCAGTCAGTGTATACACGAAATTTTCAGAGTGTTTGACTTGTGTAGATACATTTTGCATCCATGGTTAGAGTATGGGTGTTTGATCGAATAACGGAACAGGAGGAGAAACTATGTACGATAAAGAGATGCTGGATAACTTTTCCAGAGATTATGCACAGAAATGTCGGGTGACAGACCAGATTTCCGCTGAATTGTTTGACGCAAACGGTGTGCTGCGTGGACTTCGTGATAAAAATGGAAATGGTGTCGTTGCCGGTTTGACCAATATATCAAAAATTGAATCCTTCCGAATGGAAAATGGACAGAAGATCCCATGTGATGGTAATCTCTGGTATCGTGGATACAATGTCATTGATCTGGTAAAAGGATTCGAGGGCAAACGTTACGGATTTGAAGAAGTTACTTATCTGTTGCTGTTTGGCGAACTCCCATCCCCGGCACAGTTGAAAACTTTCTGTGAAGCACTGGCAAATGCACGGCATCTGCCGACGAATTTTACGCGAGACGTTATTATGAAAGCACCGAGTGCCGATCTGATGAACTCTCTGACCAGAAGTGTATTGACACTGGCATCCTATGATGACGGGATTAGCGACAGTTCTTTACAGACGGTTCTGATGCAGTGTATGAAGCTGATCAGTGAGATGCCGATGCTTGCCGTATATGGTTATCATTCCTATAATCACTTTCTTCGGGATGAGAGCCTGTATATTCACCGTCCGCAGCCGGAGCTGTCCACCGCGGAAAATATTTTGCTGATGCTCAGACCGGATAAAAAATACACCGCACTGGAGGCACAGGTTCTGGATGCTGCACTGGTGCTTCATATGGAGCATGGCGGTGGAAACAACTCAACATTTACGACACGTGTTGTTACTTCGGCAGGTTCCGATACGTATTCCGTTATCGCGGCAGCACTGTCCTCTCTGAAAGGACCGAAGCACGGCGGTGCCAATATCAAGGTCGTTCAGATGATGGATGAGATCCGTCGGGAAGTATCTGACTGGGGTGATGAAGACGAAGTAAAAGCATACCTTGGAAAACTGGTTGATAAGCAGGCGTTTGATCGAAAAGGTCTGATCTACGGAATGGGACATGCCGTATATTCCCTGTCTGATCCGCGTGCCCGCGTATTCAAACATTTTGTAGAAGCACTTGCGATTGAAAAAGGCAGAGAAAAAGATTTTGCCCTGTATTCCATGATTGAGCGCCTGGCACCGGAAGTCATTGCTGAGAAGCGTAAAATTTACAAAGGTGTAAGTGCCAACGTCGATTTTTACAGTGGATTTGTATACAGCATGCTGGATATTCCGCTGGAACTTTATACACCGATTTTTGCCATGGCACGAATCGTTGGATGGAGTGCACACCGCATTGAAGAACTGGTAAATGCGGATAAGATTATTCGTCCGGCATACAAGAGTATCATGCAGGAACGCGATTATGTGCCGATGGATGAGCGTAAGTAATATTTTTTTACAGATAGTGGGCAGTTGTTCGCGCAGGAGGATGCAAGGAATTTATGTGATGAATCTATGGGATGCGTGAACGGTTATTGAGAGACAGACTGCAAAAGTGTTTGATAAAAGTTGAAATAAATTGGGGGACATGAAAAATATGTTTCATGAGATTGATGAAAATACATGGGATCGGAAAGAGATATACGATGCATTTTATGGTTATACCTATGCAATGACGGTACAGCTGGATATGACAGAACTGTATGCACAGATGAAAGAGCATGGATACAAATTTTATCCGACGATCTGCTGGCTGATCACAAAGACAGTAAATTCAGATGTGGACTACCGTTTCGGAAAAGTCCATGGTATAATAGGATATTATGATCAGATGAATACCAGCTATACGCTGAGAAGAAGTGCAAAACCGCATCTGTTCACTCACATGGTGACCGAATATAACGAAGACTTTGAGACATATTATGAGCAGTTCTTGAAGGATAAGCAGAAAGCAGAAGCTGCTGACCGCCTGTATTATTATGAAGATGCCAGACCGGACAGCGTTGATGTGTCGACGACACCGGATACGTCATTTACGGCAATCTCTTATTCCATTCCGGATACGTTTTATCAGCGTGGCGGAGATAATATGCGTTATACACCGTTTACAACGGTTGGACGTTTTTATCAGAAAGACGGACGCGTGATGCTGCCGGTAACAGGCAGTTTCCATCATGCAGTCAATGACGGTTATCATGCGGAGAAATTTTTCCGGTTATTGCAGGAGAATATCAAAAAAGGAGTAACGCAGACGCATGATCGATAAAAATCTTTTTCTGGAAACATTACATGAAGTTGCTGAGATCGCAGCTACTTCCGGAGAAAAAATCAAACCGGAGGAAGTTCATAAATATTTCGAAGGAATGGAGCTTTCCCCGGAGCAGGAAAAAATGGTATATGAGTATCTGAATCTTCCACCGGAAGCAAAACAGGCACCGGTGACAGAGGAAGAAGAAGTTACCGAAGACGCTGAGGATATAGAGACTGTGGAAGTATATTCCACGACAGATTCTTCCAAAGACATTCAGATCGGTGCTGACCATGCCGCAGAAGACGAAGAAGATGATGTGCCACAGGCAAAAGATGTGGAAAAATTGTCTGATTCCGTTTACTATCGGATGTATCTGGATGAAGTCAGAGGACGCGGAGAGGCAGACGAAGCAAAAATGCGGGAGCTGTATCAGCAGATTTTGCAGGGAGATCAGGATGCTGTCAACGGAATCGTAGACGGATGGTTGATGCGGATCATTCACATGGCGGGTATGTATGATGATGTGCCGGTCAATATGGAGGATCTGATTCAGGAAGGAAATATGGCGCTCTGGATGGCGCTGAGTGCATTGCCGGAGGTAGAAGGAGCCGCAGAGCTGGATTCTTATCTGGAAAAACAGGTAGTGGCAGCATTTGAGAATCATATCCGCGAGGTGACTGGCGATACCGATCAGGTGCAGGCGGTGCTTGGAAAGGCAGCGCTGCTGCATGAGGCACGTAAGTATCTGGCAAAGGAGAATTCACAGGATCCATCGATTAGACAGCTTAGTGAGTACACACATATTTCGCCGGAAGAAATACAGGATATACTGGCGCTCCAGAAGGAAAAAACGGAGTAAAAGTAGTGAAGAAAAACGACTCAATATTGAATTACGGGAACTAAGACGTCCCCTTAGATTCAATATTGAGTCGTTTTTCATACAAATTACTGAAAGATTCGTTTTTTCTTTCTTCCGCGCCCTTCTATAAATTAAAGTATAAAAAGCGAAATTTTACCGTTCTTCCGGCAGCAGATATTTATTGAACAGCGGAATGACCGGATTTAGGTTGTTTTTTCTCCAGACAGCGACGAGATGCAGTGGATCTGTCTTGTAAAATGGCAATGACAGCACCGCAGTATTGGAGTTGGAGATACAGTTTTCGTCCAGTACGGAGAATCCCAGTCCGGCTTCTACTTTCAACAGAATATTCTGGATGGAGGATGCGTAAATGGTATTGGACGGTGTAAATCCATGTCGTTCGCAAAACTGCACGATGTTGTTGTAGGCACCTTTTGAAATGGCAGGATCGATGGCGATCATGGTTTCTGTACTCAGAGAGTCGAAATGAATTTCGTCTGGTTTGGCCAGTGGGTGTGCCTTTGAAATGACACATTTTGGTGCTGATTCGAAGAAAACCTGATAGATGATATCATCGGTCGGATAATCGATTAGGTCAAAATCAAGTGTCAGCGCAATATCAATTTTACCATTCATAAGGGATTCCCGCAGTTCCTGAAAGTTTCCACTGATGATATCGATCTTGATGTTCGGATGTTTTTCGCGAAGTGCATGCAAGGTATGCGGCAGAAAGTTTTCGGAACGCTGTGTTTCGATGACACCGAGTACGATGGATCCATTTTCTCCAAGTTCGGCGTTGCGTGCTTTTTGCACGGCAGCTTCCCCTAATTTTAATAATTTTGAAAATTCTTCGTATAATACCGCACCACAGGGGGTGAGGCGTACGTATTTTTTTGTACGGACAAAAAGCTGCATTCCAAGTTCTTCCTCAAGATTGGAAATGTTTCGGCTTAAGGAAGACTGTGCCACAAACAGATGATTTGCGGCTTCTGTGAAGTTTAAGTATTCAGCTACATTCAAAAAACATTTAATCTGAAAAATTGTCATCGTATTTCTCCATGAATTATTGAATATAAATAAAAAGATAAGTTTGTTAAGCAAAAAATAAAAAAGTTTAAGCAAAAAGTTAAGCGCAAATAAAAGTCTGGTTACCGGCATATAGAGTATGTTAGTAAATAGGTGCAATTATTTGCATGAAAATTTAAGGTCTGCGCAGCAGCACAATTTCTTCCTTGTACGGTGGATACGTTTTTTTCGGATTTTCCGGATCGACTAAGTATGGAGTCTCCAGAATCTTCGGAATGTTTTCAAAATCCGGATGATGAACAATGGTGTGCAGTGCATCAAAACCAATCTCACCCTGTCCGATATTTGCATGGCGGTCTTTGTGTGAGCCACAAGGATTTTTACTGTCATTGATATGAAATACCGCAATCTGATCTTTTCCGAGTATCCGGTCAAACTGTTCGATTACACCGTCAAAATCATTTATAATGTCGTAACCTGCATCGTGTGTATGGCAGGTATCAAAACAGACACGCAGACGTTCCGGATGACAGACTCCGTCATAAATCGCAGCGAGTTCTTCAAAGGTTCTTCCGATTTCGGAACCTTTTCCTGCCATCGTTTCCAGTGCGATATAGCATCCTTCGGATTCTGCCAGCACTTCATTTAATCCTTTGATGATCTGAGCTGTTCCGGCTTCCACACCGGCACCGACATGTGCTCCCGGATGCAGGATCAGAATCTGACTTTTCATGGCAGCGGTGCGCTGAACTTCCAGTGTCAGAAAATCAACGGCAAGCTGAAACGTTTCCGGTTTTACCGTATTTGCCAGATTGATGATGTAGGGCGCATGTACGACGAATTCTTCCATGCCGTACTGATGCATGGCTTCCCATCCGGCATCGATATTTAATTCTTCCACCGGTTTGCGTCTGGTATTCTGTGGAGCCCCGGTATACAGCATGAACGTATGGGCTCCATACCCGGCAGCTTCCCTGACAGAATTTAAGAACATGTCTTTTCCGGACATGCTCACATGAGAACCTATTTTCAACATATTTCCTGTCTGCCGCGCTTGTAAAAAACACGGCATTTCCCCTTATTCATAGTTGTTTCCAGTTAAAACGATTATATAAGATATATATTTTCGTATATGTATTTAGTATAGTACAAAAAATAAAATTTGCCTAGCGGTAAGTAGAAAAAGAAGGACCATCTTAAGTGAAAAAACTTTTGCCCAAAAGCGCGTTGAAATGAAAAGTTCTCACTTTAAGGTTGGCAAACGGATGGAAATTAGGTACAATAAAAAGTAATTATGTATGAAAAGATGACTTTTTATAGCGACACAGTGAAAATACATAAAAATGTGTGTTCAGAATGATTCCTATCAGAAATGCTCTGTGTGGGTGCACATTGTCTGAGAGACGATGGTTTTATGCCGACTGAAACAAAGTGTAGAGTATAGTAATTCTGAGCGTATAAACAAAGATTAGGAGAGGAAAAAGAATGCCTAAATTTGAGGTGGAATTAAAAAAAGTAGTGGATGATTCCTATGAGATTGAGATCGGACATGGACTTCTGGATCTCGTCGTAGCGGATCTGGCAAACGGTCTGGTTGGAAAACTTCATAAATTTGCGATTATCACAGACAGCAATGTGGAACCGTTGTATGCACGTCCATTGGAACAGAAATTGCTGGATGCCGGATATCAGACCGATGTTTTCGTGTTCCCGGCAGGAGAAAAAAGTAAGACACGCCAGACAAAGGCGATGATCGAGGATGCGATGCTGGAAAAAGGCTATCGCCGCGACTGCTGTATTCTGGCAGTAGGTGGTGGTGTTGTTACAGATCTGGCAGGATTTATCGCAGGTACTTATGGCAGAGGAGTACCGTTTATTAATTATGCAACCAGTCTGTTGGCAGCAGCAGATGCTTCCGTGGGTGGCAAGACTGCAGTAGATACCCCGCTGGCAACAAATCTGATCGGACTGATCAATCAGCCGAAAAAAGTATATCTGAATCTGGATACCTGGAAAACATTGCCACAGCGCGAGATTTACAGCGGACTGGCAGAGACCATCAAGCATGCGTGTCTGGCTGATGCAGCATTTTTCGATTATCTGGAAGCGCATATGGATGAAATCCTGGAGCTTGATCAGGAAGCATGTGAGCATATCGCAGAGAAAAACTGTAGCATCAAATATCATGTAGTTATGCAGGATGAACGCGAGCTTGGATTGCGCGAAGTGTTAAATCTTGGACATACCGTGGGACGTGCGGTGGAGACCGTCAGCGATTATCGCCTGCTGCATGGTGAGGCAGTTTCTATCGGTCTGGTGGCTGAGGCGCGTCTGGCACAGAACATGGGATATTTGTCAGAAGCAGATGCTGAGCGTGTGATCGCATTGCTGAAACGCGCAAAATTGCCAACAGAGATTCCGGAATATATCGACCGGGAAGCACTGGTGAAGAAACTGTATACAGACAAAAAAGTACGTGACGGGAAATTGCGTTTTGTCATTCAGGATGGCATCGGTGCCATCGCAACCTTCGGTGAGAATGTTTATGCATCTCCAATCTCTGAGGAAAAAGCAAGAGAGATCATTATGCAGTTATAGTACATGCTATAATTTGTAAAATACTCACCGCTTGTAAAAGTGGGAGTCTCAATTCCAACTGAGATAATGGAGGCAAAACGCAGGAATGAGATATGAGCGCAAAAAGGAGGAAAATTCGGAAGTTTTTTATGAAGTGCTGGACAACAGTACAAAAGCAGCAGAATTTTCCTATCAACAGAAATTCGATGAGACGGGACAGGTCTGTGAACAGTTCTGGATCAGGCGGATTCATCTGGAGCAGAAGTGTCTGGACTACCGTTATCTGGATGCGATACTGCAGTTTATCCAGTATAAATGCTGGTGCAGTGGCTGCCGGTCCATGTATGTCAGACTCAGCGCCAGAAATTTGATGGATATCGAGCGATACAAGCGTTATGGTTTTTATGTGATCGCGCAGGAAGAACAGACGACCGTACAGGGGGAGGTTTCCTGTGCCTATGTTCTGAAATATCCATTGCCCAGAGAGTGGGAAGAAATGATGAATAAAAAAGAGAGGGCTTTTTACTATGAAGGAAAGAGATAAATTCGGGTCCCGATTGGGATTCATACTTGTGTCTGCCGGGTGCGCGGTCGGACTGGGAAATGTGTGGAAATTTCCCTATATCTGTGGTCAGAACGGCGGCGCGGCTTTCATTCTGATCTATCTGGTATTTTTGGCAATTCTTGGTTTGCCGATCCTGATCAGTGAGTTTGCGGTTGGACGAGGAAGCCGCTTAGGAGCATCTAAGGCATATGAAAAATTAGAGCCGGCAGGAACCAAATGGCATCATTTTAAATGGTTTTCTATTTTCGGAAACTATCTGCTGATGATGTTTTACACCATGGTCGGCGGATGGATGCTGTTTTACATTTACCGCAGCGCCAGCGGAAAACTGGCAACCATGTCTGCAGATGAAGTTGGAGCAGCATTTTCCGATATGCTGGCTTCTCCGGGAACGATGGTTGGCTGGATGATTCTGGCGGTTTTGATTGCTTTTGGAATCTGTGCACTTGGCTTGCAGGGCGGTATGGAAAAAATCATGAAAGTCATGATGAGTATTCTGATCGTGTTGATTGTCATTCTGGCGATTCATTCTCTGGTGTTGCCAAACGCCATGGAAGGTGTAAAATTCTATCTGGTGCCGAATCTGGATGCCATCAAGAGTCGTGGTCTTGGAGCCGTAGTATTTGACGCCATGACGCATTCATTCTTTACATTGAGTGTTGGTATCGGTGCCATGGAAATTTTCGGAAGCTACCAGAAGCGGGAGCATTCCATTCCGGGCGAGGCAAAAAATATTGTTATTCTGGATACGTTTGTTGCATTAATGGCAGGATTTATCATTATTCCGGCATGTTTTGCATATGGTGTACAGCCGGATGCAGGTCCGTCCCTGCTGTTTATCACCTTACCAAACGTATTTAACAACATGGCAGGCGGCAGAGTATGGGGAACCTGTTTCTTCATCTTTATGTCCTTTGCGGCGCTGTCTACCATCATTGCCGTATTTGAAAATATCATATCCTTTTATATGGATATGGGCGGCTGGAGCAGAAAAAAGGCAGTTGTGTTCAATATTGTGCTTATTATCGCACTGTCTCTGCCGGCGGTACTTGGATTTAACCTGTTATCCGGTTTCCAGCCGATGGGTGCAGGAACTTCCGTGATGGATCTGGAAGATTTTCTGGTATCCTATAACCTACTTCCACTTGGAAGTATGATTTTTGTCCTGTTCTGTGTAAAGAAAAATGGATGGGGCTGGGACAATTTCCGCAAGGAAGCAAACGAAGGAAAAGGTATGAAGATTTCCAACAAACTTCAGTTTTATATGACCTATATCCTTCCGGCAATCATTGTTGTGGTATATCTGAAGGGATACTATGACACATTTGCGAAGATGGGACCGAAGGTTTTGGCAGGCTGGATGGCATTTGCGGCAGCACTGTTGATCACAATTTTTACCCTGTCTTCTTTAAAGAAAAAAGAAAAATAGTGAAGTTTCGGAGCCATGTCATTGTTGCATGGCTCTGACTTATTGTGAAAAAAGACTACTAGTGTTAGTTTAAAAACAGAATGTGTATGAATAAGAGTACCTTTTGCCAGATAAGAGTGCTTATGGAATATATGGAGTGAAATATATTATGTAGAAAAAGGTAATGCATTTTTGAAGTGAAATAGATATATAGAGTTGAATAAATTGGAAAGAGAGAAGTAGAATGAGAGTGTTAGAAAATTTGGAGCCGAAAGAAGTTTTTTCGTATTTTGAAGATATTTGCAGTATTCCACATGGATCCGGAAATACGCAGCAGATCAGTGATTACTGTGTAAATTTTGCAAAAGAACATGGTCTGAAATGCCGTCAGGAAGCATGTGGTAACGTGATTATTTGGAAAGATGCCACATCGGGGTATGAGCAGGCACCGACAGTAATCTTGCAGGGCCACATGGATATGGTAGCGGTCAAAGATGCCGACTGTACGCTGGATCTGGAAAAAGACGGCCTGCTTCTGGAAATCGATGGTGACTGGGTGCAGGCAAAGGGGACATCTCTTGGTGCGGATGATGGAATCGCAGTGGCTTACGCACTGGCTATTCTGGCAGCAGACGACATTCCGCATCCGGCTCTGGAAGCTGTATTTACGGTAGGAGAGGAAGTCGGACTGATAGGGGCAACGGCACTGGATGCCTCTGACCTGACGGGAAAAATCCTGATGAATATGGATTCTGAAAATGACGGTATTTTCCTGATCGGATGCGCTGGTGCGGCTACGGTGGCTTGCTGTTTACCGGTTAAAAAAGAGACTGTGTCTGGTCAGATGTATGATTGGCATATAGACGGACTGATGGGCGGTCATTCCGGTATGGAGATTGATAAAGAGCGTGCCAATGCAAATAAGGCATTTGGTCGTTTCTTAGCTTATTGTATGGAAAAAACAGGTTTGTCTATCGTTTCTGCAAATGGTGGAGAGAAGGAAAATGCTATTGCAAAACAGTGTGATGCGGTTCTGGTGGTTCCAGAAGAAGATATTGCGGCATTTGAAGATGCAGTTTCTGCGTTTGAGACAATTTTGAAAAAGGAACATCACTTTACAGATCCAGATTTGCACATTTATGTAGAGAAAAAAGAGTATGGGGAGTACGAAGCGTTGGATAAAGAGACAGCGCAGAAACTGATGGCGCTGCTGATCCATCTGCCAAACGGTGTGCAGAAACGGATTCCGGAGTTCCCGGACAGTGTACAGACTTCACTTAATATGGGAACTTTAGAGCAGGCAGAGGATGAGATTTCCATGACATTTTCTGTTCGAAGCAGTGTGACCAGTGAGAAAGAGTGGCTCATGAGCCAGATGGAGCATTTGACAAAAGCGTTTGGTGGATATTGTAGAATTTCCGGTGTGTATCCGGCATGGGAGTATCAGGAAGATTCCGCGATTCGTCCGTTGATGATCGAGACTTACGAGGAGATTACAGGTAAAAAGCCAGAGACGGAGGCGATTCATGCCGGAGTGGAGTGCGGTATTTTCAGTGAAAAACTGCCGGGACTGGATTGTATTTCTTATGGACCGCAGATCAATGATATTCATACGACCAGAGAGAGTATTAGTGTTTCTTCGGTGAAACGGAATTGGGCGTTGACGCTGGCGGTGTTGAAGAAGTTGAAATAGTTGTGGCTTAACGGGAGGTAGTGAACGAAATTTCAGAATTTGTAATGTTTTGAACGGAAGGTAGTGAACGAAATTTCAGAATTTGTAATGTTTTGAACGGAAGGTAGTGAACAAAATTTCAGAATGGGGGATTTTGAACGTAAAGTTGTGAACAAAATTTCAGGATTTTGTCTCAGTCGCCAGCAATCGCTCCTTGAGAAAAAATACTGAAATTTTGAATCCCAGTTATTGATTGTGTACCATTGTGATTCTGAAATTTTGCATTGCAGTTATTGATCGTGTGTTATTGCGATTCTGAAAATTCGCTTCTCAGTTATGACATGTTTGTTCAAGCAAGATGAACTTTTAGTAGAAAGTGAGAAAATCAATGGAGAAAATGGATGCGTGGGAGAGAAGGACGGTTGTATATCGTAGATTATTTCATAAATATCCGGAACCGGGCTGGCTGACTTTTTTTGCAACGATTTTTATTGCGGAGCATTTGGAGAAGGCTGGTTTTAAGGTTCTTGTTGGCAGGGAGATTTTGAAGGATGAGAAACGTATGGATCCACCAACGGAGGAGGAAACAGCTCTCTGGGAGCAGCGGGCGGTGAAGCTGGCAATAGAACAGGGAATAGCGGAAGATAAAGTGGCAACATGGATAACGCGGATGGATCATCGTACCGGAATTGTGGCAATTTTGGATACAAAGCGGGAAGGAAAGACGAAGGCTTTTCGGTTTGATATGGATGCGTTGACTGTGGCAGAAAGTATGGATGTCGACAGAGTGCCGGTGAAGGAGCAGTTTGTTTCGCAATATCAGGGTGTTTGTCATGCTTGCGGGCATGATGGACATATGGCATTGGGGCTGACTTTTGCAGAGTATCTGGCAGAACAGGTGAAGCAGAAGCAACATGGAAATTTAGAACATTGTGTGGAAAATCAAGTAAAACAACATGGAAGATCAATAGATTGTGTGGACAGAACGTCGGCTGGTGAGGCAATATCAAATGGAAATGTATCTAAATTTAATGAAACGATAGCAGATTTATCAGGTTCAGTTGCAGGAAGAATCTGCGGTCGATATATGTTTATTTTTCAACCGGCGGAAGAAGGCGTGCGCGGTGCCTTTGCTTTCCGACATCAGTGGAATTTTGGCAAAATAGATGAATTGTATTGCTGTCATATCGGATTTGCACCGGAAGATACTTTTGTGGCAGGAGCGAAGGGTTTTCTTGCTACCAGCAAGTTTGATGTGACTTTTACTGGAAAAAGTGCTCATGCGGGATTGGCACCAGAGCGGGGACGTAATGCTTTATTGGCAGCAGCGAAGGCCACCATGGATATGCAGGTATTTCCACGACCGAAAACAGGAATCACACGATTGAATGTGGGAAAAATGGAAGCCGGAGAAGCCCGTAATACGATTCCTGCTCACGCAAAAATGATCGTGGAGACAAGAGGCGAAACGGGAGAACTGAATACTTATATGAAGGAACAGGCACTTTCCTGTATTGAGCGGGCAGCAAAAGAGTATGGTGTTACATATGAAGTGCAGTTTCAGGGAGAGAGCGTCAGTGCTGCTAGTGATGAAGCGCTTAGTCAGAAAGTACTGGCGGTGGCGAAATCGACTGGCTGTTTTTTGGATTATATGTTGACGAAGGATTTTGGGGCCAGCGACGATGGAGCTGTGTTTATGGATATGGTAGAACAGCAGAGCGGAAAAGCAGTTTATATGCTTTTGGGAACCAGAATCAGAGGATTGCATCATGAATCGGTGTTTGATTTTGATGAATCGGTATTGGATAAAGGTTTTACGCTATATAAAAATATACACGAATGTATGTAAACGTATATGCTAATATATTCTCATATAGGAATAAAAATGTTGGTATTAATAAGGAATCTTTATAGATTTTTCGTATAAGTTAATATCCGGAACCATAAAATGGTACAGTTTGCGCAGGCGGTCATGAAGTTCTTCCTGCGTCAGTTCAGAAGGAGTCTGAGAAAGAATCCAGTTATCATATATTGTATCAAAAATGCAGGAGCGTATGCCGGTCGGCTGCGCTCCGTTTTTGGTATAAAAACGATTACGATTTATCCGTTGACAGCGCTGTAAGTCATTTTTGGCTGTTTCAATGGATTCCGTCTCTATAATAACAGGTAGACCATCTGTAAAACGCCCACATTCATTTAAAAGAAGGCTTCCCAAACCCTTGGAACGGGCGGTAGAATGCACTGCCAGATAATCTAATAGATAAAAATCAGCATCCGGGCAGGTAGTAAGAAATGCAACCCCTTCAACATTAGATTCGTTATTTTTTAAGGGAAAATTACGCTGATCGGAAGTGATGCAGAGGACTCTATAAAGTTTCGTATCCATCATGCGAAGGATATTTTTTAATGGTTTTACTTCCTTTGCAGGAAAATAGGGGATGATAAAATTCTGGTATAAATATGGTACCTGTGCGGTTGTAGCTGAAAAAATGTGATATGAAGGCATATGTAATCCTTTCTTCCTAAAACGTGAATGAAAATGTAGGGATATTATAAGTAGCCTAGATTATTCACGGCACAGCCGTAAAAGTGGCTGAAAACCATATAGTTTCTATATTTTAACTGAATATTGCTTTTCATCTATCAGGCGAATGAAAAAAGAGCATCCATTTGTGGTAAAATTAAGGTGTCGAATCTTAAAAAATAACCCAAAGGGGCCCTTTATGAGTATTGTAAACACCTTAGCCTTAGAAAGCAATAGACAGATTAAAATAAATTTTGATGGAGGAAATTTATCCTCCGATGCAGGCTTACTTCTTATCAAAGTATTCCTGTACCGGAGTGGTTGACTTCCAGCAGCCGATACTGGATGAATACCTGAATGATTCCTGCAATCCGTATTCTGCTTCGTGGTGATAGTGGTTTTGCTACTCCTGATCTTTATAAGCAGTGCGAAGAAAACGGCACAAGCTATGTGATCCGGCTGAAGGAGAATGGCATTCTCCGTGAAAAAGCATCCTATCTTGTGGATGAACTTAATGAAATCACCAGAAATAACAAAGTGGATTATGCGGTAGTTTATGGTGAATTCATATACAAAGCAAAGTCATGGCCTTACGAAAGGCGTGTGATATGCAAGGTTGAAAAACCGGAAAACTAGATGGTTTACATGTACACATTTATTATCACAAACATGGATTCCTCACCAGAGTATCTCATCAAATTTTACTGCAAAAGAGGATTGATGGAGAGCTTTATCAAAGAAAGTAAATCCGGTTTTGATTTTGCTTCCGTAAGCAGTCATACCAGAATCGTAAATGCCAACAGGCTTCAGGTACACGCTCTTGCGTATAACATATTTAATTGGTTTAGACGATTGGCGTTATCAG